>Ga0182039_10000046_pt1 | contig 77336 bp, 76 predicted proteins | sample sta12Can44000111_FD_125975 | JGI IMG/M metagenome (GOLD analysis project Ga0182039, IMG submission 125975) | Lab enrichment of tropical soil microbial communities from Luquillo Experimental Forest, Puerto Rico - statanox.12C.anox.44.000.111 | ecosystem: Environmental > Terrestrial > Soil >...
AACTATCTCGGCTACAATCCCACCACCGAAAATCCGGACGAACTGAACAAGGCTTACGAGCTGCTCTACAAGCTGCGCCCCTTTGTGCGGAAGTTCGATTCCTCGGGCTATATCAACGATCTGGCCAATGGCGACGCCTGTCTGGCCTTCGGTTATTCCAGCGATATCAAGATCGCCAGCAAGCGAGCCCGCGAAGCCAGCAAGCCCTATAGCGTCGATTACGTGATCCCCAAGGAAGGTACGCTGATCTATGTGGACACGGTAGCGATTCCCGCCGGTGCGCCGCATTACGATGCCGCCCTGAAGTGGATCGATTACATCATGCGTCCCGAGGTGATGGCCGATACCACCAATCTGGTGGGTGGCCGCAATGGCGTGCTGGCGGCCAATCCGCTGGTGAAGCCGGAAATCCTCAACGATCCGACCATCTACATCCCGCAGGACAAAATGAAGAATTTGTTCGAGGGCGATGTCGGTTCGCCGGCTTTGGATCGGCTGCGGTCGCGTCTTTGGACACGCATTAAGACTGGTCGATGAATTTTTGGGCGGAGCTTGTCTCCGCCTAAAATTTGATCTTCGCAGCGGGTGGCGTTATAAAGACTGACTGCCGGTCGCTGCTGTCCGGCGGATGGAGTCTTGAGGTGCCATGCGCTGGATTGCCGGATGTTTCGCTGCCGTTCTCGGTCTTGCGGTTCTCTCCCCCGCCAGGGCCGAGACGGTGGTTTGTGCTCCTGGCGCCATGAGCGACGTCATGACCGCTATCGCCGAACTGGCGGCGCGTCAGGGCGTTCCTTTCAAGCCGGTGATCGGTCACAGCCCCGGACAGGCCAAGCAGATCGTCGATGGCGCACCCTGCGATGTCTTCATCTCGGCCGATCCGCAATGGATGGATTTCCTCAAAGACAAGGGCCTGCTGGCCGAGCCCGGCGCGGTAACGCTGGCGACCACCCGGCTGGTGCTGGTGGCCAAGTCCGACAGCCCGCTGGTCTTTACCGGCAAGCCGGGCGAGTCCCTGGGACTGGCGCTCAATCTCGATCAGGGCGACGGGCGGCTGGCGCTGGCTGATCCCGATATGGTGCCGGCCGGGCGCATGGCGGTGGCGGCCTTGCAAGCTCAGGGCTCCTGGCCGGGTTTGGCCGGGCATCTGGCCCTGGCACAGAATGTCCGCGCCGTGGCGGCGCTGGTGCAACGGGGTGAGGCTCCGGCGGGCATCGGTTTCGCCAGTGACCTGAAGGGGGCCAAGGGGCTGAAGGTGGTCTACGACTTCACCGATGGCGGCAGCCCGCCGGTGCGCTTCCCCATGGCGGTGATCAAAGGCCGCGACGGTGGCGTGGTGGCGGCTTTCCTGCGCCGGCCCGAGGCGCAGGCGATACTTCAATCGAATGGTTTCCAGGCTCCTTAAGGAGGTCAGGCTCATGTGTGGTGGCGGTGGCGGGCAATGCGGCTCGCATCAGGACGACAGCATCCCCGAGGATGGTAAGCATTGGGCGGGTTACGCCTTTGAAAACGGCCCCTTGCCCGATGACGAGGCCGGGGTGTTCGTGCTGGCCCGAGCGGAAGCCGGCAAGCTGAAAGCGGTCGAGATCGGCGAGGGCCTCAATCTGGCCGCCGCCGTGGCGCTGGTGCCGGCGGATGCCGCCGCTCAGGCCGACCGGCTGTTCTGGATGCGCCAGGGCAATCCGCGTCTGCGCAGCCATATCGAGCGTATCCTGACCGAGCGTTACCTTCAGCCGGCCCAGCCGCAGCTGTGGGAGATCGCCCGATGACCCAGGTCACCGAAGCGCAGATCGACCAGCTGGTGCGCGATTTCTATACCAAGGCTCGCGCCGACGACCGGCTGGGGCCGCTGTTCGCCCGCACGGTCACCGACTGGGACGAGCATTTCAAGATCGTCGCCGACTTCTGGTCCAACATCCTGCTGGGCACCGCCCGCTATAAGGGCAGCCCCTTTCCGCCGCATATGCAGATGGGGATCGAGCTGGATCACTTCGATCGCTGGCTGGCTCTGTTCCGCCAGACCGCCGCCGAGGTGCTGCCGGCCGATGCTGCGTCGATGGCGGTCTCTCGCGCCGAGCATATGACCAAAAGCTTCCGTATGGGGCTGTTCCCCTGGATCGGTCCCAACGGCGAGCCGTCGCGTCATAAGCCGGCATGAAACAACCGGGAATTTGTGGCATTTGCCCTCTTGGCAGTCGAAATCACCGCTGTATAGTATTTATACATAGCGGGACGAGAGGCGCATGAAGGACGGTCAGGTTGAAGCATTGCTGGCCCTGCGGGGCAAGGGGCAGGGGCCGATTGGCCGGGACCGCATCTCCATGCTGGAGGCGGTGGCCGAACATGGCAGCATCACCCAGGCCGCCAAGGTTTTGGGCTTCAGCTACAAGGCCGTGTGGGATGGCGTGAATGCCATCAACAACCTGCTGCCGCGCCCGGCCTTGCTGGCTCAGGCCGGCGGGCGGGGTGGCGGCGGCGCCGTCCTGACCGAGGAAGGCAAGCGCCTGGTGGCCGCCTTTCGTCGTCTTGAAGACAAACTCACCAAGATTTCCCAGGCCATCATCGAAGACGAGGCGGCCCAGGGATCCGAGCTGCTGTTCTGGAGCCTTGCCATGAAGACCAGTGCCCGCAACGCCTTCCGCTGCGAAGTGGTGGAGGTTCGTCGCGCCCCCGTCAATGTCGAGGTGAAGCTGAAGGTTTCCGACGCCAATCACATCGTCGCCATCGTCACCAACGACAGTGTCGAGGAGCTGGGATTGGCGGTAGGCCGCGAGGTGGTGGCGCTGGTGAAGTCGTCCTTCATCATGCTGGCGCGCGGCGATGTGCTGCCTCGCGTTTCGGCTCGCAATCTGATGTGGGGCGAAGTGGTCGAGCGCATCGACGGCGGCGTCAATTCCGAGATCATCCTCGATATCGGCGACGGCAAGACTCTGACCGCCGTGATCACTCGCGAAAGTGCCGAGGAATTGCCGCTGGTGGTAGGAGACCGCGCCTGCGCCCTCTTCAAGGCCTCCCACGTCATTCTGGCGGTGGATTAATTAGCCCCATTCCCGCCGTCCCCGCGCAGGCGGGGACTCATTTGCGGGCACTCCTGGATGCCCGCCTGCGCGGGCATGACGTGTTGAAGCTCTCTCAGCCCGCGTCGAAATCGATCATCTGGCGCAGCAGATAGCCCAGGATGATGGTCAGGAACGGGATGACGAACATCAGCATCACCACCACATGCACCAGCGCATGATTGCGGGTCGGGGCGGCGATGGCGGCGACCGGGCCGGCTTCCATGGGCTTGCGCAGGCGTGAGGCCAGAACACCCAGGCCAATCGAAATCGCCAGTCCAACGATCGAGGTCACCACGATCGGCAGACCGCTCTGCATGGCCTGAATGGGATTTTCTCCCACCACGATCAGCCAGATCGGCGAGGTCAGGCCGGTGCCGAACACCAGGATGCCGAAGGCTAGGGCAGCCAGAGTGGCGGCAGGCTTGGACAGGAAGCTCACGTCTAGATGCTCCTTCAGGGTTTGGTCACGCCATTCGGCAGTTTCCAGAATTCGGCGATATGATGCCAAGCTTCTTCAGCCGTTTCGACAAAGCGGAACATGTCCTTGTCTTGTGGCGAGATCATACCCTCGCTGGCCATAGTTTCAAAATTAATGACGCGTTCCCAATATTCCTTTCCGAACAGTAAGAACGGGATCGGTTCGATCTTGCGGGTCTGCACCAGGGTGGCGGCCTCGAACATCTCGTCCAATGTGCCATAGCCGCCGGGGAACACCACCAGCGCCTTGGCCCGCTGCAGGAAATGCATCTTACGCAGGGCGAAATAGTGGAAACGGAACGACAGCTCGGGCGTCACATAGTCGTTGGGAGCCTGCTCCATGGGCAGAACGATGTTCAGGCCGATGGACTTGGCCCCGACGTCGGACGCGCCGCGATTGGCGGCCTCCATCACGCCCGGCCCGCCGCCGGTCAGGATGACGAAATCGCATTCGTCCTCCGAGGCGCAGGTGGTCGAGACGATCTGCGCCAGCCGTCGGGCTTCCTCGTAATAGCGGGAATTGGCCAGCATGCGGCGGGCGACGCCGACCTTGCGGGCCAGTTCCGGGTCTTCGGGATGAGCGCGGGCGGCGGCTTCCGCCTCGGCCAGCTTATGCTCGGCTTCGGCCTTGTCATGGATGCGGGCAGAACCGAACACCGCCACCGTCGAGCGGATGCCCTGTTCCTTCAGCAGCATCTCGGGCTTCTGATGTTCCAGCATCAGCCGCAGGCCGCGCAGATCGTCGCGCAGGATGAAGTCTTCATCCTGATAGGCCAGGCGATAGGCGGGATGGCGGGTCAGGGGGTGATCATCGATCCGCTGGGCCAGTTCGGCATCTTCGCGGGCGGTAGGAAAGGGGCCATCGGTCTTGGGCGTCATGGTGAGCCTCTTGAAGCGGGCTGTCTTAACCCAGAGATATGGGGCCGGATGGTGCCGGCGTCCATATCCCTATCAACGGGTTAGCGCCCGCAGCACTGCTTATATTTTTTGCCCGAGCCGCAGGGGCAGGGATCATTGCGGCCGACCTTGGGCTGGCTGCGCACCAGCGGCTTGTTGTGGGTCTTGCCATCGACATAGACCCAGCTGGCGCCGTCGCGGCGGAAATTGCCGGTCTCGTGATGCGCCTGATCCATGCCGCCATGGCGGAAGCGGGCGATGAATTCGACGGTGCCCTGGTCCTGGCCTTCGCCGCCGCCGCTGGTGGACAGCACGTCCAGCCCCAGCCATTCCACCGACTTGGCCCAGTTATCGGCCGCCTCGCGGTCATGGTCCGAACGGGATTCGGCGGCGATGGTGCGCTCCAGATGATCGATCTTCTGAACCACATAGGCCGAATAGCGTGACCGCATGAGAGCTTCCGGGGACGCGGCGGGGCCGCCATCGATGATCGGGCCGCAGCACTGCTCAAGGGTCTTGCCGCTGCCGCAGGGGCACTGGGACATGATGTCTCCTGAAAATAAAAGAACCGGTGAAGAGTTAGGGGCTTGTACCCCTAAACCCGTCACCGGTCCAGATGGTTAGCGAACCGAGGGCCGCTTACTCGGCGGCCATGCCCGAGAAGCCGGGCGAGTCGTCATAGGCGACCACCTCTTCCTCGGGGTAAGCGCCGATATGATGGATCGACAGATCGGCTCCGCGGAATTCCTGCTCGGGGTCCAGGCGCAGGCTCAGCGTGGCTTTCAGCAAGCCATAGACGCCGAAGCCAGAGGCCATGGCGAAGGCCACGCCCAGCACGGTGCCCACCAGCTGCGAGATCAACGACACGCCGCCCAGACCGCCCAGGGCCTCCTGACCGAAGACGCCGCAGGCGATGCCGCCGAACGCGCCGCAGAAGCCGTGCAGCGGCCAGACGCCCAGCACATCGTCGATCTTCCAGTCGTTCTGGCATTTGTTGAAGGCCCAGACGAACAGAGCGCCGGCAATCGCGCCGGTGGCCAGGGCTCCGATGGGATGCATGACATCCGAACCGGCGCAGACCGCCACCAGACCGGCCAAGGCTCCGTTATGGATGAAGCCGGGATCGTTGCGGCTGACGAACAGCGACGACAGAATGCCGCCGACCATGGCCATCAGCGAATTCATCGCCACCAGACCCGAGATGCCGTCCATCTTTTGGGCGCTCATGACATTGAAGCCGAACCAGCCCACCGACAGGATCCAGGCGCCCAGCGCCAGGAAGGGGATGTTGGACGGCGGAATGCCCATCACCTGACCATTCTTGCGATAGCGGCCCTGGCGAGCCCCCAGCAGCACCACGGCGCCCAAGGCGGTCCAGCCGCCAAAGGCGTGAACCACCACCGAGCCGGCAAAGTCATGGAAAGGCTGGCCGAACAGGGACTGCATCCAGTCCTGGAAGCCCAGCCGCGTTCCCCAGATCAGGCCTTCGAACGAGGGGTAACAGAAGGCGACCAGCAAGGTGGTGGCGCACAGTTGCGGCCAGAACTTGGCGCGCTCGGCGATCCCACCCGAGATGATGGCGGGAATGGCGGCGGCGAAGGTGGCCAGGAAGAAGAACTTCACCAAATCATAGCCCTTGGGGGCGAAGCCGGCGGCGGCGTCCAATCCGGTCAGGGCCTTGGCCGAGACCAGGAAATGCGGACCATAGGCAATGGTGTAGCCGATGAAGAAATATGCACAGGTGGAAACCGCGAAATCGGTCAGGATCTTCACCAGGGCGTTCACCTGGTTCTTGCGGCGAACCGTGCCGACTTCCAGAAAAGCGAAGCCGGCATGCATGGCCAGAACCATCACAGCGCCCAGCAGGATGAACAACACGTCCATCGCCGTACCCGTCGTTTCCATCAAGCCCCCTTGATCAATAAACAGACATGCCAACAGTGGCGATCGCCTTAATCAAAAGGCGTGCCAGTTGGCAAGGGGAGCAAGGAACCGTGACGGATCAATGCGCTATGGATTCTCCACAAAGTAACCATAAAAATATTAAGGAAATAAATTAGGCATTTTTGAAATTTTTTGCCTAGTTCATGCCCAAAACTGCTTACGCTTACTTTGTGACTTCATATTGAGCATTTTCATTGTTGCTGTCAAGTCTGCTTAAAAAATCACCTTCGGTTCGGGTGGGGCATATGGCGATGCAACATCATCTGTACAGAAGCTGGGTAATTTTCGTATAGTCGCCGGCTCCATTGTCGGGAAAAGGCGATTCTCCCGTGGTCAAGCATTCTCTCTCGAAGGACAAGATCAAGGTTCTGCTTCTCGAAGGCGTGCATCAAAACGCGATCGACGAGTTCAAGACCCTTGGCTACACCAACATCGAAACCCTCAAGGTCGGCCTCGACGAAGACGAGCTGATCGAGAAGATTCAGGGCGTCCATATCCTGGGCATCCGCTCGCGCACCCGCGTCACCGACAAGGTGCTGGCGGCGGCGAACCGGCTGATGGCCGTGGGCTGCTTCTGCATCGGCACCAATCAGGTGGCGCTGGAATCGGCGCATAAGGCCGGCATTCCGGTGTTCAACGCGCCTTACTCCAACACCCGCTCGGTGGCCGAGCTGGTGATCGGCGAAATCGTCATGCTGATGCGCCGCATCCCGGAAAAGTCCCGTGCCTGCCATGACGGCGGCTGGGACAAGTCGGCAGCCAACTCGTTCGAGCTGCGCGGCAAGACCCTGGGCATCGTCGGCTACGGCCATATCGGCTCGCAGCTCTCCGTGCTGGCGGAAGCCATGGGCATGCAGGTGCGTTACTTCGATATCGAGAAGAAGCTGGCGATCGGCAATGCCCGCCCGGTTTCGACCCTGGAAGAGCTGCTGTCCACCTCGGACGTGGTGTCCTTGCATGTGCCGGCGACGGCGCAGACCAAGAACATGATCGGCGATAAGGAAATCGCCGCCATGAAGCCTGGCAGCTATTTCATCAATGCTTCGCGCGGCAATGTGGTGGTGATCGAGGCGCTGGCCAAGGGCCTGACCGAAGGTCGTCTGCTGGGCGCCGCCGTCGACGTGTTCCCCAAGGAGCCGGCGGCCAATGGCGAGATTTTCGAAAGCCCGCTGCGCGGTCTGTCAAACGTCATCCTGACCCCGCATATCGGCGGCTCGACCCTTGAAGCTCAGGCCAATATCGGTCTGGAAGTTGCCGAAAAGCTGATCAAGTACTCGGACAACGGCTCGACCGTCGGCGCCGTCAACTTCCCGGAAGTGTCGTTGCCGGTGAAGGCCGGGGGGACGCGCTTCCTGCATATTCACAAGAATGTGCCGGGCATGATGCGCCGCCTGAACGAGATCTTCTCGGCCAAGGATCTGAACATCTCGGCCCAGTTCCTGCAGACCGATCCCGAGATCGGCTATGTGGTGGTGGATGTGGATGGCGAGGTCGACGAGAACGAACTGCTGGCCGAGCTGATGGCTCTGGACGGCACCATCCGAGCCCGCTTTCTGTATTGATTCTGAAAAAGCCCCCATTTGCCGGACATGGGCTCTTGTCCAAAGACGGTGAATGGGGGTATTTCTTAATAGTAATACCCGATTATGGCTTTGGTCCGTGAGTAAGCGGGCTTTAAGCAAACGACAGGCAAGAGGCAAGGGCATGAACTGCGATCTGAAGAGCGAGGACACCCGTCTGGTGGTTGCCCTGTCTGGCCGCTTCACCGCCGTTGATACACCGGCCTTCCGACGGGTGATCGAAGATTTGCCGCTGGACGGCAAAAGCGATGTGGTCTTCGATCTGACCGAACTGCTGTTCGTCGATTCGGCGGCTCTCGGTCTGCTGGTGCTGGCTCGCGACGCGGTTTCCGACCGTGGTCTGCCCATGAGCATCCGCAATCTGCAGGGCCAGGTGAAGAAGACCTTCGAACTGTTCCATTTCGATCAGCTGTTCGCCATTCAGGGCTGACGGTTTCCTTTCTGTCTATGACCTCGCCGGCATTGCGTGCCGGAACGTCTTCCTGCACTCTTCCCCGCCGATGATCCGCGTCAAGACGGATCGCCGAGGGAGAACCCTTTGATGTTGCGTCACGTGAAGGCCGCCCTGCTGACTGGGCTGCTGGCGGTATCGTCGGTTTGTGCCGCCTGGGCCGCGCCGGATCATCTGATCGCGCAAGGGCCGACCACCGAGGATGCCAAGGCTCTGGTGCTGAAGGCTGCGGACGCGCTGAGCAAAAACGGTCTCGACCGAGCCTGCGAAGAATTCGAAATCAAAAGCGGCCCATTCTGGCAGGGGGACCTTTATGTCTTCGTGCTGGATTTCGACGGCGTCTGGCGCTGTTACCCGCCGAAACCGGCGGCGGTGGGAACGGCTCTGTTATTTTTGCAAGATGTAGATGGGAAATTTTTTATCCAAGAAATGGTCGACTTGGCCCGTACCGGCGGTGACGGCTGGGTTGAATATAAGTGGAAGAATCCCGCCAATGGGATGATTCAGCCCAAGACCTCTTACGTGAAGCGGGTCGGCGGACTTTTGGTGGCGGCTGGCATATTCCGCTAAAGCTCGGGAAGTCTTCCGACTTTTGTATTGTCACTTAAATCTTATGGGTAAGTGGTATGGCATTCTCTTGCCATACGGGGTTATGCTTGTAAAATCTGTCACAGCATCTGGTGGGTCGTCCCGCCGTCGTCCCGCCGTCGTCCCGCCGGCTTGAAGGGTCCAGGGTGAAGAAGAAGCACGATTACTCTTCGGTACAGGCCATGCTGGCTATCGATAATCCTGGCGTCCGCCAGGGTTTGCGCGAGGCTTTGCGCCGTTCTGGGGTGACCAGCATCCTTGAAGTCTCGACTCTGAACCAGATTGCCCATTCCTTCGAAAGCCAGCAATGGCCCGATCTGCTGGTGGTTGCTTCCGAGATCGAGGGCCAATTTCTTGGGCATATGATCCGTGATATTCGCCACTCCCGGCTGGGCCATCATCCTTTTCCGCTGGTGGTGGTGCTGTCGATGGCCGCCGAGTTCGACTATGTGCGTCGCATCGTCGATTGCGGGCCGGATGATATCTTGCTGGTTCCGGTATCGCCGGACCAGATGCTGAACCGTTTCCTGGGGCTGGCGCGCAATCGCAAACCGTTTGTGGTGACCCACGATTATGTCGGCCCCGACCGCCGCAAGAACCATCGCCCCGGCGCCGGCAAGGAAGTGGCGCAACTGGTCGAGGTTCCCAATCCGGTGGCGGCCAAGGCGGCCAAGGCCGACCCTCAGTCCTTCCAGCGCGATGTCGAGACGGTCGCCCAGCGGCTGAACAGTCTGAAGGTCGAGCGTTACGGCGTGCAGGTCCGCTGGCTGGACAAGGCCCTGCGCGAGACTTTTACCAAAGAGACGGTGGATGAGCAGCAGGTCACGGTCCTCAGCCTGCGCATGGCCGATATTGCTGAAGACCTGATCAAACGGACCGCCAACTGGCATGACGACCGGGTGAGCAAAGCCGCTCAGGCCCTGGTGTCGCAAGCGAAGCAGGTCAGCAATGCCGGTGCGGCGGCGGCCGGCCAGATGCTTCAGGAGATCAGTCAGCTCTGCCAGCAGGTCTCGCAAGAGATCGTGCGTTGCCTGCCGCATCTGGACAGTGCCGAGATGTCGGCGCAACTGGCGCAGCAGGATGCTCAGATGAGTGAAAACCCGACTGGCGAAGCTTCAGGCGGGTAAGGGCTCCACATCCACGGCCACCTTCAGCGAATGATCGCCGCCGCCCAGCACGACGCCGCGCAGGGGGCTGACGTCGGCGTAATCGCGTCCCCAGGCGGTGGTGATATGTTCGACACCCGGGATGCAGCCGTTGGTGGGATCGATATCAACCCAGCCGGCACCGGGAATCCAGGCTGACAGCCAGGCATGCGAGGCGTCGCTGCCGCGCAGCTTTTCCTTGCCCGGCGGCGGGCGGGTCAGCAGATAGCCCGAGACATATCGAGCCGGCAGCCCTAATGACCGCAGGCAGGCAATCCCCAGATGAGCGAAGTCCTGGCAGACGCCGCGCTTTTCGGCCAGCACCCGGGCAATCGGGGTGGCCAGCGTGGTGGCGGCGGGGTCGTAGGTGAAATCCTTATAGATGCGCGCCAGCAGATCCAGCAGTCCGGCCAGGATCGGCCGCTCGGGCGGAAAGCTCTTCTTGGCGTAATCGATCACCTTGGGATCGCCCACCGGCACGAAGGGGCTGGGGAAGGTATATTCCGCCGCCTCCAGCACATTGGGGCCGGCACCGCGGCGCAGCATGGCCACTACGCTTTCCCAATCCGGCGTCTCGCCGGGGGATGGCAGATCGCGGGGGCGAACCTCGACGCTGCTGACCGCCTCGACCGTCAGGGTCTTATGGGGATCTTGCAGGGTGAAGAAGGCGACATTGTTGCCGAAATAATCGACGCCATCCATCGCGAGGCTCGCCGGTTCGGGCGAGATGCGCAACAGCGTGCGGCGGCAGCTCTGATATTGGAAGGTGCGCGGCGCCAGATGCGCCTGATGATGGGCGACCATCACCGGCTCGATATAGGTATAGGTGGTGATGTGGCGGACGCGGTAGATCATGCGCGCGGCTCCGGCATGCTGACGGGGGCCGAGCTGCGGCTGACCGCATGGGTGAAATATTCCTGGGTCAGGGTTTCCGACAGTTCCCACATGCGCGAGCGCAGAACTTCGAGGAAACCATCCAGATTGCGGCGATCACCGTCTTCATCCGGGCGGGCCAGGGCTTCGACATCGGCGGTACGGACCACGCCGGTCAGCCAGATGGTCTGGCGCTGCAAGGGGCCATAGAAGGCCGAACGGCGATTCGCGGCCAGACGTTCCATATGATCTTCCAAGGCCCCAAGCTGGAAGGCCAGCGACCGGGGATTGCTCTCGTCGGCCAGCAAAAGGTCCAGCACCGGCGCGAATTGCGGCGAGGCGAGATAGCGCGAGCGATAGGTGATCGAGCTGTCGGAAATCTCCAGCAGCACATCCAGGCCGGGGCCGGTGGCGCCGTCTTCATGGGCCAGGATGCCGGATAAAAGGTCGATCACATGCACGCCGCGCTCAAGCCTGCGTCCGATATCGACAAAGCGCCAGGACAGGCCGCGGGTCATGTTCTCCATGGCCAGACCGCTCAGGGCCTCGCCGGCCAGGATAACATCGTTTAGGGCAGCCAGTTTATCCTGTACGGTCGGGCGCTTCTTGCCGCTTTCTACCGCCTTGACAGCTTCCGACAGGCGGCTGACGGCGCGCCAGGTATCGGCCGACAGTCGGTCGCGCACCAGGGACGCCATGCGGCCCACCCGCTCGACGGTGGCGGCCAGACCGACGCCATGCTGCGGGTCGAAAGCCATGCGGGCGATGGCGGCGACTTCGTTGGCTTGTTCCTGCGGCGGTTTAAAGACGCGGCGCAGCAGTTCCAGCGCCACCGGCAATTCCTCGGCGGCACCCAGCCCGGCCGACGAGCCGGCACGGGACAAAGCGGCGCGCAAAAGGCGGGTGGTGTCCTCGGTGCGCTCGACATAGCGGCCGAACCAGAACAGGTTGTCGGCGACGCGGCTGGGCAGATCGAGAGAGCCGCGCACCAGCTTGGTGCGCACGGCCAAGCTTTTGTGGGTGATGGTCGGGCGGTCATGCTGCTCGGCCAGTACCCAGGCATCCTTGCTGCCGCCGCCTTGCTGCATCGAGACCATGGCGCCGCCGCGTTCGGCGGCGACGCGGGTCAGGCCGCCGGGCATGGCGACGTAAGAGCCGTCATGGGCCGCCAGGAACACCCGCAGCATCATGGGGCGAGGTTCCATCTCGCCCTGACTCCAGACCGGAGCCGAGGAGAATTTGGGCCGCATCTGGCCGATATAATCCATCGGCTTGCGGCGGATGGCGGCAACCAGTTCGGCCCGCTTGGTCGGGCTCAATTGCTCGACCAGCTGCGAGGGAATCCGCACGCCGCCGGGCAGGGCCGGCTTGATCAGCAGCTTGTCCATATGGCCGAGCACATGGTCGCATTCCATCTCGCCGCCGCACCACCAGGTCGGCACGCTGGGCATGGCCAGTTCCTCGCCCATCAGCCGGCGACAGAGGCCGGGTAGGAAAGGTGACAGCGCTCCGCCTTCCAGCACGCCCGAGCCCAGGGAATTGGCCACCACCACATTGCCGGACCGCACCGCCTGCACCAGTCCGGCGATGCCAAGGGCAGAATCGCCGCGCAGCTCGACGGGGTCGCAGAAGGCGCCGTCGGTGCGGCGCAGGATCACATCCACCGGCTGCAACCCGTCCAGGGTCTTCAGATAGACGCGGTTGTCGCGCACCGTCAGGTCTTCGCTTTCGACCAGAGTGAAGCCCAGCTGGCGGGCCAGATAGGCATGCTCGAAATAGGTCTCGTTGTAAGGGCCGGGGGTCAGCAGCACCGAGCGCGGAGCCTCGCGGTTGCGGGGCGTCAGGCCGGTCAGGGTCTCGCTCAGCTTCTGGAAGAAGGGGGTGAGCGGCTCGACCGGCAGGCTGCGCATCAGGTCCGAGAGGGTGCGCGAGACGATGGAACGGTTTTCCAGCGCATAGCCGGCCCCCGACGGAGCCTCGCAGCGATCGGCCATCACCCACCATTGCCCGTCCTCGTCGCGGGCGATATCCACGGCATAAAGATGCAGATGGATGTTTCCCGCCACCGGGGCATTGCGCAAGGGGCGCAGGAAATTGGGATGGGCATAGATCAGCGCCGGCGGCAGCATGCCTTCCAGCAGCATGTCCTGGGGGCCGTAAAGATCGGACAGGACGCGGTTCATCAGGGTGGCGCGCTGCACCAGGGCCCGCTCGATCTCGGCCCATTCCGAAGCCGAGATCAGCAGCGGCAGCGGATCCAGCTGCCAGGGGCGGTCCAACCCCTTGGGGTCGCCATAGACGTTATAGGTGACGCCGTTCTCGCGGATGATCCGCTGGGCGGCTTCCCAGCGGTTTTGCATCTCCTGGCCGGGCAGGGCGGCCAGAGCGCTCATGAAGCTTTCCCAATGGGGGCGCAGCGAGCCAGTGCCGTCCACCATCTCGTCCCAGCGCCCGCGCAGCAGCGGATAGCCGAGACGGAAGGCGCCCGGCAGGGCCTCCTGTGTCATGGGGAGGTCTTCCTGTTCGGGCCTCGGCTTATCTGCCGTCGCCCGCCTGCGCTCTTCCATCAACTCGTCCTTAAGCCCTGGTGCTCTCTATCATCCTTAACCTACCGTGCGACGAAGGTCGAGGGTTAGCGGAAAGTCGGGGTTCGGTTCCGGTGCCGGCGCCGCCATCGGTCCGGGGCTGTGACCGAAGGGGATGAAGCGGGCCAGACGGCGGCTTTCCGCCTCGTTGGCATTCACCGGAAGGGTGTCGTAATTGCGCCCGCCCGGATGGGCGACGTGATAGGTACAGCCGCCCAGAGACCGCTTGCTCCAGCTGTCATAGACATCGAACACCAGCGGCGAATGCACGCCGATGGTGGGATGCAGACAGGATGCCGGCCACCAGGCGCGGAAGCGCACGCCGGCCACATGCTCGCCCGGCGTACCGGTGGGGGTCAGCGGCACCCGCCGCCCGTTGCAGGTGACGACGAAGCGTTCGCCGATCAGGTTGTCGACCTTGACCTGCAAGCGTTCGACCGAGCTGTCGACATAGCGCACGGTGCCGCCGGCTCCAGGTTCCTCGCCCATCACATGCCAGGGCTCCAGGGCATGGCGGATTTCCAGCCCGATGCCGCCGTGCCGCACCTCGCCGAAGCGGGGGAAACGGAACTCGAAATGCGGCAGGAACCACTCATCCTGGAAGGCATAGCCGGCGCGGCGCATATCGGCCAGCACGTCCTTGAAGTCGTCCCACTGGTAATGCGGCAACATGAATTTGTCGCGCAAGGCATGGCCCCAGCGCACCAGCGGCTGGGTGTAGGGCTCGTACCAGAACCGTGCGATCAGACCGCGCAGCAGCAGCAGCTGAGCGCAGCTCATGCGGGCATGGGGCGGCATCTCGAAGGCGCGGAACTCCACCAGACCCAGCCGCCCGGTGGGGCCGTCGGGGGAATAGAGCTTGTCGATGCAGATTTCCGTGCGATGGGTGTTGCCGGTCACGTCGATCAGCACATTGCGCAGGATGCGGTCGATCAGCCAGAGCGGAGCCTCGCGGCCCGGCTTGGGGATCTGCTGCAGCGCGATTTCCAGCTCATAGATGCTGTCGTCGCGGGCTTCGTCGATGCGCGGAGCCTGGCTGGTCGGGCCGATGAACAGACCCGAGAACAGATAGCTCAGGCTGGGATGGTTCTGCCAATAGCGCACCAGACTGGCCAGCAGGTCGGGCCGGCGCAGGAACGGGCTGTCGGACGGTTTCGCGCCGCCCACCACGATATGATTGCCGCCGCCGGTGCCGACATGGCGGCCGTCGATCATGAATTTCTCGGTGCCCAGGCGGGATTCCCGCGCGGTCTCATAGACGGCGTGGGTGGTGTCGCGCAGCTGGTCCCAGGACGAGGCCGGATGGATGTTCACCTCGATCACGCCGGGGTCGGGGGTGACCTTGATGACGTTCAGGCGGTAATCCGACGGCGGCGGATAGCCTTCGATATGCAGGGGCACATTGATCTCGGCGGCCACATCCTCGATGGCGGTGACCAGATCGACGAAATCGTCGGCGCTGTCCATGGGGGGCATGAACAGACACAGCTTGCCGTCGCGGGGCTGAAGCCCCAGGGCGGTGCGCACATTGTCGGCGATCAGGCCGCGCTTGCCGGCGGGGCGGGGCATTTCCGCTTGTCCGCCGCTTTGCAGATTCACGGTGCCCTTGGCCGATCCGTCATGGGCCGGCTGGGGCATGCGCACCTGCCGCTTGGTATCGGGCAGGGGTTTGCGCGCCTCGAAGGGATCGACCGGGCTGTAATAGGGATAGGCCGAGGGCGCGATCCAGGGCAGGCTGTCCAGCGGCAGGCGGAAGCCCAGCGGCGAATCGCCGGGGGCCAGATAGAGCCGTCCGCGGCGGAACGGCCAGGGGCCGGTGATCCAGCTGGGACCGGCCTCGGCATTCCAGCGCTGGACTGGCAGCACGAAGCCGGTGGGCCGATCGAGGCCATGGCTGAAGACGCGGGCCAGCCGGGCGCGTTCCTCCGGGTCGTCCAGCTTGGAATCGAAGGGATCGACATTGACCGGCAGTCGAGCCTCGCGGTCGATATAATGCAGCGGGTCCTCATAGGCGGCGAGCAGGTAATCCTCGTCCAGGCCTAAGCGCTCGCACAGCTTTTCGCCGAACAGCCGGACGGTTTCCTCGTCGGGCGGAGTGGCGTTGCTTTCCGGCGCGATCAGGTCGGCATGGGTCCAAAGCGGCTTGCCGTCGCCGCGCCAGTAAAGGGCGAAGGCCCAGCGGGGCAGGCTTTCGCCGGGATACCATTTGCCCTGGCCGAAGGTCAAAAGACCACCGGGGGCGAAGCGGTCGCGCAGCCGCATGATCAGATCGAAGGCGCGGTCGCGCTTGGTGGGGCCGACGGCGGCGGTGTTCCATTCCTCGCCGTCCATATCGTCGATCGAGACGAAGGTCGGCTCGCCGCCCATGGTCAGGCGCACATCGCCGCCCTTCAGCAGCTCGTCGATGCGCTTGCCCAGCGCGTCGATGCTGGTCCACTGCTCTTCGGTATAGGGCTTGGTGACGCGCGGCGTCTCGTGGATACGGCTCACCCCCATGTGATAGTCGAACTCGACCTTGCAAGGCTCGACCAGACCGGTAATCGGGGCGGCGGAAACCGGGTCGGGAGTGCAGGCCAGCGGGATATGGCCTTCGCCGGCCAGCAGGCCCGAGGTGGGGTCAAGGCCGATCCAGCCGGCGCCGGGCAGATAGACCTCGGTCCAGGCATGCAGGTCGGTGAAGTCCTCGGTCGGGCCGGCGGGGCCGTCCAGCGGCTTCTGGTCCGGCACCAGCTGGATCAGATAGCCCGAGGCGAAGCGCGCAGCCAGCCCCAGATGGCGCAGCACCTGCACCAGCAGCCAGGCGCTGTCGCGACAGGAGCCGGTGCGCTTGGACAGGGTTTCCTCGCAGCTCTGCACGCCCGGTTCCATGCGGATGACATAACCGACATGCTGCTGAAGCTGTTGGTTCAGCCCGACCAGGAAATCGACGGTGCGTTTGCCCTGGTGATCGATGGTGGCCAGGAAGGCGGCCAACTCCGGCCCCGGCTCCTCGGTGACGCGGAAAGGCGCCAGCTCGGAGGACAGCACCGGGTCATAGGCGAAGGGCAATTCCTCGGCCTCGGGCTCGAGGAAGAAGTCGAAGGGGTTATAGACCGCCATCTCGGCCACAAGATCGATCTCGAACGACAGCTCGGTGATCTTTTCGGGGAAGACGAGGCGGGCCAGCCAGTTGCCCTGGGGGTCCTGCTGCCAATTGATGAAATGGTTCTCGGGTTGAACCTTCAGGGCGTAGGACAGAATATTGGCGCGTGAATGCGGGGCCGGCCTCAGCCTGACCACCTGCGGGGAAACCTTGATCGGCTTGTCGTAGCGATAGGCGGTCTTGTGATTTAACGCAACATGGATGCTCATGGTTTAGGCTTCCCCTGCTGGAGCGCTTTTTTTGATCAATGGCGCAATCCGGACCATCCGGCAAGGGGGCATGTTACAAATCGGAATTTGGAATGCTCGCCATGGGGAAATCGTCTATGGATATTCTCAATTCATGCATTTATGCGCATGGTTGCGCACCCCGCTTATCAATGCCATAGTATTCTGGAACTATTATATTGGGGGTGGCAGGACGCTGCCGGCTTTGTGCCGTCGGCCAACTGTTGCGAAAAGGTCTGGTTCAAAATGGGTCGAGACTATCACATTCTGGTGCTGGAAGACGAACCGGCAACCCAAGCCATGCTGGCGTCCTTGATGGAGGCCGAAGGCTTTCGGGTGACCACCGCCGCCAGTGGCGCCCAGGCTCAAGAGGCCGTGGGGCAATACCGCTTTGATCTGGTCCTGCTGGACCTGAACCTGCCTGATGACGATGGCCTTTATATCGCCCGCGAGCTGCGCGCCAAGTCCGATGTCGGCATCATCATGCTGACATCGCGCAAGGAAGACATCGACCGGGTGATCGGCCTTGAAATGGGCGCCGACGACTATGTCACCAAGCCCTTCTTTCCTCGCGAGCTGGTGGCCCGGGTCAAGAATCTGCTGCGCCGCCTGAATCAGCCCCGCGCCAGCCGCCGGGTCGATGGTCCTGCCGGCGCCGAAGTGCGCCGGTTCGACGGCTGGGAAATGGACATGGCCAAGCGCACCTTGGTGAACCCCAAGGGGGAAGAGGTGAACCTTACCCGCGCCGAGTTCGATCTGCTGACCGCTCTGATCAACAGCGCTGGCCGGGTGCTGTCGCGCGATCAACTGCTGGACGCCATCGGCAGCCAGTTCTGGACGCCGGTCGATCGCACCATCGACGTGCTGGTCAGCCGCTTGCGCCGCAAAATGGAGGCCGATCCCAAGTCGCCGACCATGATCCTGACCTCGCACGGCTATGGCTATAAATTCGCCCCGGCAGTCAGCACCACTTAAGTGGGACGATCTCGCGGCGGGATATCCGCCTGAAATTCCAAGTTAAAAAGCTGATTAGCCGGAATATGGTTAATCGGCTTTTTGCTTGAATCGCCTGTCGTTCCCGCCAGCGCTTGGGGAATCCTAGACATCCATCCCGCAGTCCCCTCAACCTGGCCTTGGCCTCGGGCGTGCGGCCCATCAGCCAGCATTGGGCGGCCAGATAGAGCGGCAGCGACAAGGCCAGCAAAGGCCAGGGCATGCAGCGGATCAATGTCCATAACCCGTTGCGGCTGCTGTGATAGAGGGTAAAGGCGCTGTGTCGCCCGCTGATGGCCGAGCCGGCATGACGCACCTTCGCTCCGGCCAGTTGGATGCAGTCATGCCCCGCCAGCCGCAGCCGAAAGCCTAGGTCCACATCTTCCTGATAGCAGAAGAAGGCTTCGGCAAAGCCGCCGGCATCCTCGAAGGCGTCGCGGCGATAAAGCGCGGCGGCGGCGCAGGGCGAGAAACAGGCGATATCGCCGGTCACCTCTGTGGCCGGGCCGCCATAGCCGCCCCTCCAGGCGATGCCGAAGATGGAGAAATTGTCGCCGCCGCCATCCAGCAGATGCGGCGCCCCGGCCATCAGTTGGGTCGAACCGAACAGGGCGGCATGGGGGTAATGCCGGGTGGCCTGATGCAACTGCTCCAGCCAATCGGGGGCGGGGACGGCGTCGGGATTGAGCATGGCCAGCCAGGGCGTTTTCGCCCCTTGGGCTCCCAGATTGCAACCGGCGGCGAAACCCAGATTGCCGCCCGCGGGAAGCAGGCGGAAGCGCCCGTCCGGCAGGCGTAAGGCCTCGGCCGAGCCGTCGGTGGAGGCATTATCGACGATCACGGCCTCGAAGTCGGGTCGGCTTTGTGCGGCCAATGCCGCGACCACCTCTTGCAGCAGGGCGCCGGCATTGTAATTGACCAGCACCACGCGCACCCAGGGGGCGGCGGGATCAGCGACGCCGGGCGACAAGGCGGTCAAAGGCCCAGGCGGCGTCGGCAGGCAGCCAACGCAGGCATTGGATCAGGAAACGGGCATAAAGCATGATGTCCAGCAGCCGCAGCGACCATCGCGGATAGGTGTCCGAGAAATGTTTGGCGAAGTATAGCTGACTGCTGCGGGTTTTGTGCCATTCGACGAAGCTGCGGGCGACGTCGCTGCTGCCTTGCCGATGGTAAACCGGCACTTGCCCGCAATAGCCCACCCGGCCTCCTTGCTTATGGATGCGCAGGCATAAATCCACGTCTTCCAGATGCAGGAACATCCGCTCGTCCATACCGCCCAGCGAGAGATATCGTTCACGACCGATGGCCATGAAGGCGCCCGAGATCACTGGCACCTCGACCATGCCGGCCGGCGCGGGTTCGTCCAGCAGGTTGAAACGGCGGAAATGCGGGTGGTTGGGCATCAGGCGATCGAGGCGCAACAGCTCGACGATCGCTCGCCAGGGGGTCAGGAATTCACGGCGGCCGCCCTGCTGCTCATGGCCGTCGGGGTCGAGAAGACGGGCGCCGGCCAGCCAGATTTCCGGATGAGCATCCAGCAGCGTTCCCAGCCGGGCGAAGCTGTCGGGCTCGACCCGTAAGTCGGGATTGACGAAGGCTAGAATGTCCGAGCGGGCTTTAGTCGCACCCAGATTACAGCCGGCGGCGAAACCTAGATTTTGCGGCTGGCGCAGGATGCGGATGCGTGGTTCGCGCCGAGCCTGTCCGTCCAGCCAATCCTGGGCTGAAGCGGGATTGCCGTTATCGATCACCAGGATTTCCGCCACCATTTTCTGAGATAACAGGCTGTCGATGCAGTCCTGTAAGGCTTGGCCGGTGTGGTAGGTCACCGTCACGACGGAAAATTCAGACATCCCTGGTTGTCCAGATATGGTGGGTGAGGAGGGGTAACAACTAAATAGGATGATTTTTTAATGTTTTTAGCATGTGATGGTTGACTTGAGAAGGAAGCTGGGTAAAACCATAAAAGGAAATATTCCGGCGAGTATATATCTAGGGGTGCGGTCATGTCTCTTCGTCGCATGGTCTTGCTGAGTGCGTTGGCATTCGGAACGCCGACAGTCGCGTTCGCGGCCAGTGATGTGTCGAACAGCGGCTCGCAAGCCGTCACGGCGACCGCGACAGTCGCGGCCTCTGTTGCCGCCACTCAGACCGCGACCATCATCAGCGGTGCGGCCACGGGCGGTTTCACCGCCGGCGGCGTGGGCGGATTCTCGGCGGGGGGAACGGGTGGTTTTTCCGGTGGCAGCACCGGCGGTAGCGGTGGTTTCTCTGGTGGCAGCACCAGCGGCAGCGGCGGCTTCGGCACCGGCGGGGGAAATGGCTCGGGCGGATCGAGCGGCGGCGGCACCGGCGGTTCCGGCGGCAACGGTAACGGTAACGAAGGCGGCAATGGCAATGGCGGCTTCAATGGCGGCGGAAATAACCCTAGCAAGCCCCAAAGCTATAATCTCCAGGACGATGATCAGAAGGTGGCGCAGGGCACCTTCAACACCCGGCTGACCGGCCACAATGCCGGCGATCCGGGCAATGCCACGGGCGTTTGGGGCCAAGGTCTGTATGCTCATATCGACAAGAGCGAGCCCGGTCTGCAGATGAAGGGCAATGTTTACAACGCCGCGTTGGGCGTTGATCGCCGCTTCCATGAGAAATATCTGGCCGGTGTGGCGCTGGCTTACGAAAATGTCGATATCGACACCTCGTTCAACAGCGGCACCTACAAGGATACCGGCCTGTCGCTGATGCCTTATGGCGCCATCACCTTGACGCCCGCTTGGACCTTGGATGCGTCGTTCGGCTATACTTGGCTGAACTACGACACCACGCGCCAGAATGGCGCCGTCACCGGTAGCTTCGATGGTCATCGCTGGAGCTACAGCGGCAATCTGACCGGCGGTTACGCCTATGACAACTGGCGTTTCCAGCCCAAGGTCGGCCTGCTCTACACCATTGAAACGCACGACAGCTATCTCGAAAGCGGCGGGTCGTCGGTCGGTGCCAGCTCTACCTCGCTGGGCCGGTTGAGCGGCGGCGGCAAGGTGGGTTATGCCATCGGCGACTTCCTGCCTTACGTGAAGGCCATTGGCGAGTGGGACTTCGAGCATCCGGGGGCGGTGCAGAAGTCGAATGGCCAGTGGTCCATTGTCGATGACCATGGCGGCGTCGCCGGCCTGGGCTTCGAATATACCTCGCGCGGGAGCACCGCCAGCCTGGAAGTGGACAATACTTCGGTGCTGCGTCGCGATACCGATGTCTGGGCGATCATCGGTCGCGTTCGGTACGAATGGTAAGGGAGCGCAAAGCAGAAAGGCCGGCATCCGCAAGGATGCCGGCTCTTTTGATTCTGGGACTGTTGGCGGCGATGCTGACGGCCTGCGCCGCCCCGCGCGAGGAAGCCGCCCTGCTGGGCAAGGCCGGCGGGTTGTCGCCGGCCGAGATAGAGGCCGGCCCCTTCGTGCTGTACAGCATGGCTCCGGCCCATTGGGTCAAAGAGGCGCCGCTGACGGTTTACGTCGAAGGCGATGGGCTCGCCTGGCTGCATAACAACACCCTGTCCGACGATCCCACGCCGCGCGATCCGATCGCCCTGCGGCTGGCGGCTCGCGACGGTTCGGCCAATGTGATTTATGTCGCCCGGCCCTGTCAGTATGTCAAAGGCGCCAGCCGGCGGAACTGCCAGCCGGCCTATTGGAGCACGGCCCGCTATCATCCCAGCGTGGTTGCCGCCCTGAATGCGGTGGTGGATCGTTACAAGGCTTTGTCGGGGGCTTCGGGCGTGCGGCTCTATGGCTTTTCTGGCGGCGGGGCCTTGGCCTTGCTGGCGGCGGCGCGGCGGTCTGATGTGGTCGAAGTGGTGACGGTGGCGGCGGTGCTGGATACCGATGCCTGGACTCGGATGCTGGGCGACAGTCCTTTGAGCGAGTCTCTCAACCCCGCCAACTTCGCCCAGGCTCTGGCGCATATTCCCCAGCGTCATTATCAGGGAGCCGAGGACCAGATGGTGCCGGCGGCGGTGGCGCAGTCTTATCTGGCCCGCTTTCCCGCCGACAGCCGGCCACGGGTCGAATTCATTGCCGGGCAGGGGCATGACTGCTGCTGGGCCGATATCTGGCCGCTGGCAGGAGCCGGGCGCTGAGAGCGGCTCGTTTTATCGGCATCTTGGCGCTCGGGCTGGGGCTGTGGCTGCCCCTGGCCTCGCTGCCGGTTTTCGCCTTCGGTTTTTGGGACAAGGCCGAGCCTTTGGTGGTCGGGTTCCATGCCGTGGCGGCCCTGTCCAGCCTGTCGCTGCTGCTGGCGGTTTGGTGTCAGCCGCAAGCCAGCCTGAAGCGGCTTTGTCATCCCTATCTGCTGCTGCCGCTGGCGCTGGGCCTTTGGTCGTTGCTGGCGGCGATCTTTACGCCCTTGCCGATCCTCAGTCTGCTGGGTGCGCCGCAATCGGGCTATGGGGCGTTATGGTTCCTCGATCTGGCCGGCTTGATCGGCTGCGCCCTGCTGCTGGCTGACGACGAGGCGAACTGGCGGCGGCTGCTCTTTTGCGCTCTGACCGCCTTGCTGGTCACCACGATCTTGAAGATGTGGGATTGGCTCAGCCTGCGCCGGGGACAAGACACGCTGCTGATCTATATCGGTGCCTATTACGGCTGGCTGGCGCTGGCTCTGCCGCTGCTGTTCCGGGGGCGGCGTCAGGGCTGGGCCTTTGCGGCGGCGCTGATGCTGGCGGTGGTGTCGGAAAGCCTGACCATCGCCGGGCTGGTAGCCTTGTGGGGTGGAGCCAGTTGGGCTCATCGCCGTGGATGGCTGAGACAGCCGGGCCGCAAACTGACGGCGGGGCTGGTGCTGGCGGCAGCGATCCTGCCCTGGCTGGCCTTGCATGGGCTGCCCTGGCTGCTGAGGAAAGAGTCCCTTTGGGACCGCGCCATGATCCAAAATCTGGTGCTGGCAGATATGGGCGCTCAGCCCAGCCTGTTGCTGGGTCATGGCTGGGGGCGCATGGCCGATGTCTTCCGGGTCTGGCTGAACCTGTCGGGCCAGAGATTATGGGCTCCCAGCTGGATCTATCTGCTCAGCGATTATTTCCATAGCCATCACTGGGGGCTCGAGGCGCTCTATTCCGCCGGTCTGCCGGCCTTGGCATTGATGCTGATCTGGTTCCTGACTCTGCCCCGTTACGCCCGGACCGAGATGCGGTTTCAGGCCTTGGGCTTCACGGTTGCCTTGGCGGTGCTGTCGGGGCTGTGGTTCCCCCTGGCGCTGTCGGTGCCATTCATGGCCTTGGCGCTGGCGGGGCTGGCCGATGATGCGTCCTGGCAGCCGGTCTGGCTGCGCGGAAAGGGCTGGGTCTTGCTGCCGGCGCTGCTGGCGGTGGGCCAGGTGACCGCAGCGGCGGCCTTGCTGACATACGGACTGCAGTTCGGAGCCTTGCGGCAGGCCTGGGAGACCGAGCCGCCGCGGCTGGCTGCGGTGCCCAGGGATTTCCGGGATGGCGATATGGCGTTGGCCGAGCTGATTCGCAAGCAGGCGGCCCGCTATCCTCAGCAGCCGCCGTCAGAGGCGAGGATCGCGGTGATCCAGGAGATGGAGGCGGCTGTCGATCTCAGGGCCGAGACCACTCTGACGCCTTTGCTGCTGGAGGCCGGTATCGAGCTGCAGGCACGCCTGCTGGTCACCCGCGATCTGGCCTATGCCGCCCGCACTGGGGCTGAAGAGGCGATGCTGCGCCGCTGGACCTTCCGTCTGCTTGAACTTGCGCCGGGGCGCAGCGATGCGGCGATTCCGTTGTTCAGTCTGTGGCTGTCGCAGCGGCGGTTGGACGAGGTGACGGCGTTGGCCGGGCAGCTGTTGGCGCGTGATCCCGACGATGCGGTCGGCTTGCAGTTCAAAGGCTTATCGCTGCTGGCCGGCGGTGATCCGGCGCGCAGGGACGAGGGGCTGAGGCTGCTGCGGCGGGCGTTGGATCAGGGGATCGAACGCTTTATCCCCATCGATGCGGCAACGAAAGCGATCTTGGGTAAGAATTGAAATTCCGTGCTATTATTCTCGTTAACGGACTTATCCCTGTTTGGGAGGATGGAATGCGTAAGCTGTTGTTGCTGTCGGCTCTGGCTTTTGCTGGCACTGTGGGGCCGAGCTTGGCGCAGGTGGCCCCGCCGGTCGTAGCGCCGGTGGTGAATTCCGAGGTGAGCCGGGGCACCAGTTCGGGAATTTCGGATTCGGTGAATGCCAGCAAGAAAGCCGAGCAGGATAAGGCGAAAGATCAGACCAAGGCCAACGATCAGCAGCCGCCGAAGCCCGACAAGGCCGAGCCCGCCCCGGCCGCGCCGCAATATTGAACCGGGGTCAGGCTTCGTTTCCGGGCGGAATGCCGTCGGCGGTCTGATAGGCGTCCATGACCTGTTTCGCAGGGCCGAACATCACCAGTCGGCCCTGATGCAGCCAAGCGACTTTGTTGCAAATTTCGCCCAGGGTGCGCGTGACATGCGAAGCCAGCACGACGATGCGGCTGCCTTCGGTATTGCTGAGCAGCCGTTCTCTGGCTTTGGCGGTGAAATGGCTGTCGCCCACCGCCAGCACTTCGTCGATCAGCAGGATGTCCGCCTCTTGGGCCGTCATCAGCGAGAAGGCCAGCCGCAACTGCATGCCGGCGGAATAGGTCTTGACCGGCAGGTTCAGGAAATGCCCCAGTTCCGAGAATTCTTCAATCTCGCGCAGCAGCTCCTTGCGCGGCTGGCGCAGGCCCAGCAGCACGGCGGCATGATGGATGTTCTCAATGCCGGTCATCTCGGGGTCCAGCACGCAGCCGGTTCCCAGCAGGGTGGCGATGCTGCCTTGGCTGCTAAGGCTGCCGTCGGTGGGCTGCAACAGGCCGGCCAACACCTGTAGCAGCGTGCTTTTCCCAGCTCCGTTACGGCCGATCAGACCGACACGGTCACCATCCTCTATCTCGAGAGACAGACTTTCCAGCGCCCGGATCGCCACATGCCGGCCACGGCTCATGATCTTGCCGCCAACGCTCAGTTCCACCAAAGCTCGGCGGAAAGAGCGTTGGCTGCCGTCATAGACCGGGAAATCGACGCAGACATCGTGAAGGGAAAGATAAGCCATGATGGTCTACAGCCAATAAGCGACGCGATGGCGCAACCGCCGGAACAGACAATAGCCGGTGCCGGCCAGCAGTGCGGCGGTGCCCAGCGACACCCAGACCGACAGCATGTCCGGCGCATGGCCGGTGAAGGGGGCGCGCACCAACTCGACGATGTGATAGGCGGGGTTGATGAACACCCACCATTTGCGGCCATCGGGAAGATCTTCCAACCGCCACATGATCGGGGTCATGAAGAAGAAGAACTGCATGCCCATGCCGATGATCGGGCCAAGGTCGCGAAACCGTGCTCCGACGATGGCGAAGATCAGCCCGACCGAGGCGGCGATGACGAACAGCAGCGGCAATCCGGCTGCCAGCAGCAGGAAGTCCGGCGTCAGCTTGCCTCCTAATCCCAGAAGCACCAGCACCACCGCCACCAGATTATGCAGCAAGATCAGGTAATGGCGCATGGTCACCCGCAGCACATGCACCAGATGCGGCACTTTCAGCTGCGTCACCAGGCGATGATATTGCACGAAGATGCTGGGGCCTTCCTGCGCCACGCCGGACAGAAATCCCCAGATCGACATGCCCATGGCCAGATAAGGCAGATAGTCATGGATGTCATTCTTCAGCACGGCGCTGAACAGCATGCCCATGCAGACGAAGGTCGCCGTCTGGCTGGCGGTGATCCAAAAGGGGCCCAGCACCGTGCGCTTATAGCGGATGCGGATGTCTTGGATGCTTAAACCCAGCCACATGCGCCAAGCCCCAAGGCCGCTGACGAAATCCTGATGCGCAATATGAGCGGTCGTGTGTGATTTCCCCATGAGGAAAGCCTTTTTCTACCTGCATCCACAAGTGGTGGAGGCTACAAGCCGGCTCGAGGTGAATCAAGCTCTGAGTGAAAAACATAAATATTATTATCCAAATTTGGGCATCTTGGATTGGTTGTCTGTGCTTTGTGAAGGAAATCATTCCGACGATATAATGGCAAAGTAATGGTTAATGTCGTTCTTGTCAGAGATGATCTGGTGCACTGAATCTTTGCTGTATTTGTGATGTGCAAAGATATGTTGTGCACTTACGTCTTTTTTTGTAAAAATTGGAGGGATATATGTCGGATCCTTTTCTTGGGCAAATATCGTTATTTGCTTTTAAGTCGGCCCCGAGTGGTTGGCATCTGTGTGATGGCGCGACGCTGACAATCAGCGCCAATCAGGCGTTGTATAGCGTGCTGGGAAAGACCTACGGCGGTGATGGTGTGCAGACTTTCGCCCTTCCTGACTTGCGCGGACGTGTGATCGCTGGTGCCAATCCGGGCAAGCAAATTGCTGTGGGAGGCAATGGCGGGGCGGAGGCTGTGGCTCTGGCAATGAGCAACATGCCTTTGCACACGCATTCATTCGTCGTGTCGAATGTCCAGGGAACGGCAACGGGTATTGCTGGGGGTGTTTATGCTGTCGTGCAAAATCCAGTCCCTCAAATGATGTATGCCCCCGCCCCCGCTGGGGCAACTGGAAAGTGGGTGCCTTTGGAGGCGTCTTCCATTCAGTCCACGGGAGGTGGTCAGGCCCATTCAAATCTTCAGCCTTATCTGACGCTGAATTTTTGTATCGCCATGACGGGATTATATCCGCCGCGCTCATAGTCGTAGTTAATGCAAGTTAAGATCAGGAGGTAAAGATGTCGGATGCTTATCTGGGTGAGATACGTTTGTTCTCAAATAATTATGCGCCTAATGGATGGCGGCTGTGCGACGGCTCTCTGGTGAATATCAACGATTATCAGGCTTTGTTCTCCCTGATTGGCGTGATGTATGGCGGCGATGGCCGGACAACGTTTGGCCTGCCCAATTTGCAAGGTTGTGTCGCTTTGGGGCAGGGAACGGCTACAAGCGGGACGATTTTCACGATGGCCACAAGCGGCGGTAGTGAAGTGGTTACGTTGACCGAGGCAAATTTCCCCGCTCACAATCATACTTTAAGCGTCAGCGATCAGCTGGCAAACAGCCAGACGCCATCTCCAATACTGACGTTAGGCGCTCTGGCTAGTAATCTTCATCTATACACAGATACGAGCCAAGGCGTAAATGGAACTAAGGATTTCTCAGCGAATGCCATAACCTATTCGGGTGCTAGTGGTGGTAGTCATGATAATATGATGCCATATATCACTTTTGGTTACATGATTTGCACTGATGGATTCTACCCTTCGTTTTCGTAAGAGCGACGTTAAGTGGTTGAACCAAGTGTTTTGCTGGATATCGAATTGGAGTGTCTGAGATGAGTGAGCCATTTATCGGTGAAATCAGAGCCTTCCCCTACACATATGTAATGGATTCAGGCCAGACGGGCTGGTTGCCTTGCTGTGGTCAGCAGCTGCTGGTGGCACAGTATCAAGCTTTATACAGTATTGTCGGGCAGAATTATTTGCCGGCTAATACCTCGGTTAATCAGCAATATTTTTATTTACCCGATTTGTCCGGGCGGGTGGCGCTGGGGCAAGGTTTGGCTTCGGGTGGGCGCAGCGTCGTAAGGCATGTGTTGGCCACCACCGGAGGCGAGACGACGGTGGTTCTGAGTAATGCGACCACACCGCCTCACACTCATGTGTTGCAAAAAAACAATCCTATCAAGGGCAATGCGCAGAAAACATCGGCGCCTATTGCGGACAAATCTGATTTGGACAGTCTGGTCGATGCAGCGACTAACGCTCCGTATTATGACATTGTCACCAGCGCCAGCAGTATTAATACGAACCTGAATCCTACAATGATAAGTATCGCTGGTGCGCAGTCCCCTACTGCGCACAATAATATCCAGCCTTATCTTAACATAATGTACTATATTGCCTATATGGGTGATTATCCAATCCACCAGTAATGGTTTTTATTTGGCGGTTATCGGCTTGATTTGGTTCTTTCCGGTAACTGCCAAATTAATTTTATTATCAAATTTTATGTTTATTAGGCAATATCCTCTAGTTTTTCTGTGATTCCCGGGTAGAATTTTTCACAAGATGGTGCGATTTTCAATAGTGCGATGGACAAAACGTGTAGGTTTACAGATGGATATCTCTGCAAAATATCATGGGGCGCCAAGCGGCGAAGGGGAACATCTGCTTGAACCTTAAGCTTTGCAAGTGCATCCAGCGGAGATTGGAGCAAATCCTCATAACGCAGGATTTGTTCAGGGCGGAATGTGGCATACAGTTCTAAAAGCCATTCCAGCAAAGCCACTTGCCTGTCGAGGCGATCGTCAATTTTTTTCAGTCGCGCCGCAAGGTCGGGGTTGAACGCTTCGGCGACAGGCAAACGTCCGGTACTGACGGCCAAGGGCACGGTCTGCCACGAAGCCAAAACTGCCAGAGGATTTCTCACCACAGCGATCATGGGATATCGCGGAGCGAGCAGATCGGAGAGGGCGCTGAATTCGCCCGGATGTTTGATGAACAGATGGAAATCCGGCGTTAATGGCTTGGTAAAGGGGATTGCCCCCAATTCGGTCTGGATCGAGCGGAACTGGCCCAATGCTGTCGGCTCGGACACCCAATTATCTGGGATTTTTCCAGCGACATGTGTCGAGACAGCCTGTTTTTCCTGCAGCAATTGCCGTCTGGTAGCGGTGACGAAATCGTCGATTTCGGCGACGGCGCGTTGTCTGTTTCCGTGATGCTCAAGACGGAGGGGCTCGGCCAGCGCGACCGTATTTCGACAGTCGTTGAGCAATGCGCAGATCAGGGTTGTGCCAGATCGGGGAAGGCCGGTCAGAAGAGTGGTGGTCATGGCTGATCGTTCAGTAGGCGCTGGAATTGCGCGCACCAGTCGGAGCGGAAACGGGCATAGCCGTAGAGCGGGGCGCAGGCTTCCGCCATTCCCCGCACCGCCAATGCTTCGGCGCGGGCGGGATCGTCGAGCAGGTCCAGGAACTGTTCGGCAAGCCGTTCTATTTGCGGCCAGGCGACTGACGCGCAGTTTTCGCCCGGACGCATGAAGTCCCGGCCTCCGAAGCCGTCGAATCCTACTACTGTGGTGCCCATTGCCATGGCTTCCAAGGGGATCAACCCGAAGCCCTCGGCGGGGCCTAAGCTGAGCAGATAACGGGTTTGGCCAAGCCGAGCGGTGAAGTCTTGCTGCGGCAACTTGCCGCCGTCGGACAAAGGGCAAGGGTCGATGTCGGGCCGCTGCGACCGGATCAGCGATAGCAGCCGTTCTGCCAGCGTCGATCGACGGGGCTCAGGGTTCTTGTTGTGCAAAAGCACGCTGTTTTCCGCTCGTTGCCGCCAGGGTGTGACGGCTGGGAAAAGGTCGCTTTGCAGGAACGGCGGGATGACCTCTGTCGCGATGCCATAGACCGAGCGCAGGAAATTCTGCACGAAGCCGCTGACACTGACATAAAGATCGAAGCGGCAGTCCAGCAGATCATATGTGGAAAAGCCCTGGGCATACATGACTTTCCGGCCCCGGCAGCGCATTCCCAGCATATGGGCGGAAAAGGACGGGTTGGCGATCAGGATGTCCTGATCTTCGATGCATTCGGGCAGTTCGGCCAGCTCGATGGCGGGAAACTGCGGGTCGTAGGTAAAGACGCCATGATCGGGTGTTTCGCCCTGGACCGTCACCACCCATCCTTCATAACCGAAATCCAGCCGCAGGATACGGGCCAGATGATAGGCCATGAAAGCTCCCCCCGTGGGGAGATAAGCGCCTACGACGTAAACCCGGGGCATGCAGTGTTCCTTGTCGCCGGTTGGTTGTGGCAAGCAACGCTACAGGATCGTAAGGGGTAACGGAAGCGGGGAAGGCATTCCAGCGAACGACTGCCGACAGGCCTGCGATCATGGTGGGGACTGTTCTCTCCAGCCGGTGATCCGCTGATGGCTTTGGCTTCTTTCCCTGTCCCTCGACGCTCTTCCTTTGCCGATCTGGCTCCGCCGGGTCTGGCCTTGCGGGCGGCGCGGGATGGCGATCTGGCCTTTCTGCACCGTCTCTATCGTGGCCTACGCGCCGAGGAGATGGCGCGGCTGGATTGGGCCGAGGCCGAGAAGCGCCGTTTCTGCGATCAGCAGTTCGCGCTTCAGCATAGCGATTGGGTCAGTCGCTTCACCGATGGCTGGTTTCTGCTGGTAATGCAGGGCGGGCGTCCGGTGGGGCGGCTTTATCTGTGGATGAGTGAAGACAGTTTGCATCTGGTCGATCTGACCCTGATGCCGGACTGTCGGGGAAAAGGGCTGGGCGAGCGCTTGTTATGTGCCTTGCAGGCCTATGCCGCCCCCCTGGGATTGGCCTTGAGCCTGCGGGTCGAGCATACGAATCCGCGCGCCCGCGTGCTTTATGAACGGCTGGGTTTTCTGCCGGGCAAGAGTGGAGAGCGCGATTGCTTCATGCGCTGGGCAGGGCCATCGCCTCGGCCAACAGCGGCAGTTGCCGGTCACGCTCGGCCATGATGGCGGCCTCGGCCGTAACTGGCCAGTCGATAGCCAGCGCCGGATCATTCCAGCGGATGCCGCCTTCATGCTCGGGCGACCAGGGGGCATCGACCTTATAGGCGACGATGCAGTCATCCTCCAAAGTGCAATAGCCATGGGCGAAGCCCTTGGGCACGAACAATTGCTCGCCGCCCTCGGCGCTCAGGCGCAGGGCCAGATGCCGCCCGAAGCTGGCCGAGTTGGGACGCATATCCACCACCACATCCAGGATAGCGCCCTTGATCACCCAGACCAGTTTGGCCTGGGCCATGGGGGAGCGCTGATAATGCAGACCGCGCAGAGTGCCGGCTTTGGTCGAGACGGCCAAATTGTCCTGCATGAAGTCGGCATCAATGCCGGCCTGGACATAGCGCGGACGGTTCCAGCTTTCGTGAAAGCGGCCCCGCGGGTCGGAAAACAGCCGGGGCCGGCAGAGAATGACGCCGGGAAGAGAGGTCTGCTCGAAGGCGGTCATGACAAGGTCTCGGTGATGGAGTGCTGCAAGGCGGCTCGCCAGTCTGGCTGGCGCAGGCCAAAGGCCCCGAGGATGCGGCGGCAGTCGAGAGCGCTGTAAACCGGGCGGCGGGCCGGGGTGGGAAAGGCGTCGCTGCTGACCGGCTGCAAGGCGACATGATCCAGGCCACCGGCATCGAGAATAGCGCGAGCCCAGTCCAGCCGGTTGGCGACGGGGGCTCCGGCATAGTGGAATAATCCGGTCTCGCCCCGACCGGCCAGCAGTCTCTCGCCGATCCGATGGATCGCCTCGGCCACAGCGGCGGCGGGAGTGGGGCAGCCCCATTGATCGGCGACCATGTTCAGGCTGTCCTGCTGGCGTCCCCGGCGCAGTACGGCTCCGACGAAGCCTTCGTCCGGTCGATCGAACACCCAGGCGGTGCGCAACACCGCCGAGACCGCGCCCGAGGCCAGCACGGCCTGTTCGCCTTGCAGCTTGCTCTCGCCATAGACACTCAGCGGAGCGGTGGCGGCATCCTCGTCATAGGGGCTGCGGGCTTGGCCGTCGAAGACATAGTCAGTGGACAGATGGATCAGGGGAATGCCCGCCATTCGGCAGGTCTCGGCCAGCCGGGCGGGGGCCTGGGCATTGACGGCATGGGCGGCGGCGGTATCGCTTTCGGCGCCATCCACATGGGTAAAAGCGGCGCAATTGACCAGCAGGGCCGGGCGATAATGCCTGACGACGTCACGCAGGGCGGCGGGGTCGGTGATATCCAGTTGAGCATGCGACAAGCCTTGCGCCTGATCGCCAAGCCGTGCGGTCAGCCGGCGTCCGATCTGGCCATTGGCTCCGGTGATCAGCCAGGATGATGCTGTTGTCACTCTGTCCGCCCCCTTCAGACCAGATTCGCTCGGGCATTGTATAAGGCCGGACGGATGCGGCAACAAGTCGAACTGGGCCGATTTTCGAATCGGCTTCGCAACAATAGCTGGATTTTCATTGCTGCCCCGTAACATCTGCGGGGGCGGAGTCTGCACACGCAGTTGCCGCCTGCTCGTTTTAGGCGTTAACTGATTGAAGTGGCAGTCGAGGAAGAGGATCGCCGGCCATGCGAATCGCCTATATGAGCGATCTGCATCTTGAATTCGAGCCCCCAGACGTCAAGTCTTCCGCCTGGAAGGCCTTGGTGGCGGGACGGGCGGTGCTTGGTCATCCTCAGCGCGGACCGGTTCTGAAGGATATCGTCGGCGCCGATCTGGTGGTGCTGGCCGGCGATGTGGATCTGGGATTGGGCGGGATCGCCTATGCCGACGAGGTTTCCCGCTTCGTCGGCTGTCCGGTGGTCTATGTCGCCGGCAATCACGAATATTACGGCCATGATCTCGACCATCTGCAGGATGGCCTGCGCGAGGCGGCCTGGAAGACCAATGGCCGGGTGCTCTATCTGGAGCGGGACAGCGTGCGGCTCTGGCCCGGTGGCCACTCCCTGCTGGTGCATGGCTGCACGCTTTGGACCGATTACGGTCTGAACGGCAGCCTGGCCGCAGACAAGGCGCTGGCGCGCCATGGCATGAGCGATCACCGCCGCATCAGCCGCAATATCGGCTTTTTCTCCCCCGAACATGCCGAGGAGGAGCATCGCCTCAGCGTCACCTGGCTGCGTCAGGCGGTGGCGGAGTCTCGTCAGCAAGAGCAGGGACTGGAGCCGGCCCGGCAGTTGGTGGTCAGCCATCACGCACCGCTGCGTACCGGGCTGAAGAAACATTCCAAGGGGCTCGAGGCCGCTTATATGTCGGACCTGGAAGGGTTGGTGTGTGAGTTGTCACCACAGCTTTGGCTGCATGGTCACACCCATGTCCGCCATGTCACGCCGGTGGGCGCGACGCTGGTCGCTTCGGCTCCGCGCGGTTATGCCGGGCATGAGCCGGGAGCGCTGGAGGCCAGCTTTGCGATGATTGATATATAATACACAATAATGATGTTAATACATGAAATGTATTGACCCACAAGATAAGTGTATATATCATATATAGACTATAATTTTATGTGGAATTATCTCAGCCATGGCGTCTCGTGCGATTGCTCTTACGGCTTTGATCTTGTTGGCGGTGGCGGCTCTAAGCCCCTTCACCGGCGCGGGTGCGGCGGGTCCGAAGCCTGCGGTCAGCCTTTACGGGAACTAGAGCAAATTTCGATCTGACTGGATCAGATGGAAATTTGTGACAAGCCCGCGCGGCGTTTGAGCGGGCCCTGTAAGGGCCGCATCATGCGAATCCCTAAAGCCCCAGGCGGGGATATTCGTTCTTCGGACAAACATCCATCACCACTTCGAGGCCGGCGGCCTCGGCCATGGCGGCGGCCTCTTCATTGACCACGCCGATCTGCATCCAGACATATTTGGCGCCGATGGCGATGGCGTCCTCGACTACCGGCCCGACCTGATTGCTGGCGCGGAACACATCCACCATATCCACGGGTTCGGGGATATCGCGCAATCCGGCATAGACGGTTTCGCCCAGCAGGGTCTGACCGGTCAGGCCGGGATTGACGGGAATCGTGCGGTAGCCCACCGATTGAAGAAAGGCCATGACGTAGTGGCCGGCCCGGTCGGGCTTAGCCGAGGCTCCGACCACGGCGATGGTGCGGCTGTTGCTCAAAATCCGTCGCATCGTCTCGCGCATGGTCGGTTCTCCTCGTGGGTGATCTGTCAGAGGGTGGCGGCGATCTCGTCCAGGGATTCCTGCACGACGCCGATCATCTCGTCGATCTCAGACTTGGTGATGATCAGCGGCGGCGAGAAGGCCAGGCTATCGTTCATCATAGCCCGACCGATGACGCCCTTTTTCTCCATGACGTCGACCACGCGGGCACCCACGGCGCGGCTGGGGTCGAAGTTCTTGTGGGTCGCCTTGTCCTCCACCAGTTCCAGCGCGCCGATCAGGCCGACGCCGCGCTTTTCGCCGACCAGCGGATGCTGGGCCAGTTCCTCAAGACGGGCCTGCAGATGCGGGCCGACGCTGCGGACCTGGGACTGAATGTCGCGTTCCTCGTAGATCTTCAAGGTTTCCAGCGCCACGGCGGCGGCCACCGGATGGGCGGAATAGGTATAGCCATGGCCGAAGCTGCCGATCTTGGCGGAATTGTCAGCGATCGCCTGATAGACCCGGTCATTGACCATCACCGCCGAGATCGGCAGATAGGCCGACGACAGCGCCTTGGCGCAGGTCAGGATGTCGGGGGCATAGTCCATGGTGATCGAGCCCCAGGCATTGCCGGTGCGGTAGAAGCCGCAGATCACCTCGTCGGCGACGCAAAGCACGTCGTACTTCTGACAGACGGCCTTGATCTTGGGGAAATAGGTCTTGGGCGGAACGATCACGCCGCCGGCGCCCATCACCGGCTCGGCGAAGAAGGCGGCTACGGTCTCGGGGCCCTCGGCCAGGATCTGGGCTTCCAGATTGGCGGCCAGACGGCTGGCGAAATCCTCGTCGCTTTCGCCCGGCTTGGCCTCGTGATAGGCGTGCGGGGTGTCGGTGTGGATGATGCGGGCGATGGGAAGGTCGAAGTCGCGCTGGTTGACCGGCAGAGCGGTCAGCGAGGCGGCGGCGACGGTGACGCCGTGATAGCCCTTGCGGCGCGAGATGAGCTTCTTCTTCTCGGGGCGGCCCAGGGCGTTGTTCAGATACCAGACCATCTTGACGACGGTGTCGTTGGCTTCCGAGCCGGAATTGGCGAAAAACACCTTGCTCATCGGCACCGGAGCCATGGCGATCAGGCGGGCGGCCAACTCGATGCCGGGCTCGTGGGCCTTATGGCTGAACTGATGAGCGAAGGGCAGGGCGTCCATCTGACGCTTGGCGGCTTCGGCCAGACGCTTTTCCGAGAACCCGAGCGAGGTGCACCACAGGCCGGCCATCGCCTCGATATAGCCTTTGCCTTGTTCGTCGAACACACGCACACCTTCGCCGCGAGTCAGCACCAGCGGACCCTTGGTCTCGTGGGCGCGCAGGTTGGTGTAGGGGTGCAGGGTGTAGGCCAGATCTTTGTCACGCAGGGAATTGGAAACCATCGGCGGGACCTTTTCAGTCAGATGGGGCGGCCTGTTCGGCCAAGCGGGGTTTCAGATGATAGCGGTAAAGCCCCAGTAAATTCGAGAGGCTGTTTAATATTTCGTACGCCATACCTCCCTGCGACCCGCTGAGGGCTGAGAACAGGAACCAGGGCGGGCTGGAGGCCAGCATGAATAGCCGCAGATGCAGAATTTTCGGTGAGGCTTGCGCTAAAGTCGAGCAAGTCATTGCCACAGCAGGGATAAGGTCTTTCCAGTCTTGTGCCGTGGCGAAGGCGGTGCCCCACAAGATCGGGATGAAAGCCAGCACCGCAAAGCGCCTCCAGGGGCGTTCGGTCAGGGCGACGCCGCCGCGCAGCAGTGCTAAAAAATTGAACACTGCCCCGGCAGGGGCCTGCAGCAGGATGAAATGCACCACCAGCAAAAGGCAGCTGGCGACCTGGAGCAGGATCACCACCGGCCGGCGATGAAACTGATACGACAACAGGCTGATGCCGGCAGCGGCCCAGCCGATCGCTTGCACCCATTCCATGGGAAGCAGCGGGTTCATGCCGTCTGCCCGAGGTGATGCTGGATGGAAAAGGGGAAATCGTCGCTGGGGTTCACGAAACACCGGGTGGATGGGGGGGGGAAGAGTGGTCCGCGCTCCCTCAGCGACAAGAGCAACATTAGCATTTGACGTTTTAAGCGCGTAATGCCGATGGCGCAAGGCAGGCGGGAGATAGATGCATATCCGTGAAAATTTTATTGAAATTGCATCATTTAAACAGGCGGCGAAACCGTTCCCAGAGGCTGGGCGGCGGGGACGGCTTGACGGTCTTGGCGCGGGGTTGGAAATCGCTTTGAATTCCCGCCCGGCGTACCGGCTTGGCGGCTCCGGGATTGGGATTCGTATAGGAATGCAGCATGCGAAAGCGGCCATCTTCCTGCACCAGATAATAGGCCACCTTGGCCAGGCTGGGATCGGCCTGACAGCGGCGCTTGGCGTCGGCCTCGGCCTGTTCCTTGGTTTCCACATGGGGGGCGTAGTCCAGCCTGCCTTCCTTCAGCTTCTGGCCGGGCTTGCAGGAATAGACTTCGGTGGTGCTCATGGCGGGGCTGCTCGCGGCAAGGTGGTGGGGCTGGGGCAAGGATTATGCCGCTTGTGCCGGGCAGGTCAACGTCGGGCAAACTTTGCCCATACGGTCGCTGTGAAAAGCATGCTATTGATTCGATCAACAGCCATTGATCCTGCGAAGTCCCATGCACAAACGCTGCGAATATCGTTCTGGTGTCGGTATCGTGCTTATCAACCGCGATGGCTTGGTTTTCGCGGGAAAGCGTCGTGACGACCGCCCGCCGCCCTGGCAGATGCCGCAAGGTGGGCTGGACGAGGGGGAGCAACCCCGCGAAGCCGCCTTCCGCGAACTGCATGAAGAACTGGGCACCGCCCATGCGGTGGTGGCGGCCGAGACCGAGGACTGGCTGCATTACGACTATCCCGACGCCAAAAGCACCAAGCGCGCCGCGCAATTCCGTGGTCAGAAGCATAAATGGTTCCTACTGCGCTTCACCGGCCTGGACCGGGACATCGACGTCAAGACCCGCCATCCCGAATTCAGCGAATGGCGCTGGTTGCCGCCGCATGAGGTGGTGGACCGGGTCGCACCTTTCAAGCGCGACGTCTATCGTAAGGTCTTTCAAGCCTTCTCCGATGATATTCACCGCATCAGCAAGGGGGAGCCGCAGGGCAAGGCGGGAATGACAGCGATGCAACTTGACGGTGAAACTTTCGATAGCAAAAACGCGTAGGGGCCTGTTGTTCTGACCTTCGTCTCGGCGTAGGATGGTTTTCGCCATAGTTCTTTCGACAGGAGGCTGGAGGGGTGTCGGACCGGGGCGGTTTGCTGCTGAATGACCATTCCTCTTCGCAAAGCGGTCCTGTTGCGGCTGGAGGCGGGCCGGAAAGCTATGGGCATTTCTGGCAACGGGTGGGGTTGGTCTTCCTGGCATGGAGCCTGGCGGTAGCCTTATCCCTGGCGGCGTCTCTTTACTCGAACTTCCAGCAGAATTCGCGCCTATCCCAGGTGGCGGCCGGCGCGGCTGCCAGCGGTGATCGCTCGCTGCAAGATCGGGCGATGTCCTGGCAAGCGGAGCTGAGCCGCTCGAACCTTACCTCCGAGACGTTGCATGGCCTCTGCTGGCTGCTGGGTGGCGTCGGCATTCTGATGCTGGGGCGGCGAATGCGCACCCAGGCGGTCAGTCGGCATCTGGCGGAAACCATCCAGCGCGAGAACGAAACCGAGTTCCGCACCACCATGGAAGCCACCACGGTAGGGGTGTTCCGCATCAAAAGCATGCGCTTCGACTTCGTCAACACCGCCATGGCCGCGATGTATGGCTATACGATCGAGGAGTTCCTCCGGCTGTCCCCTATGGACATCGTGGTCCCGGACGAGCGGGATTGGGTCGAGGCCAATACCAAGCGCCGTTCCGAAGGCGAGATAGGCAAGCCCTATCAGGTCACCTCGTTGCGCAAGGACGGCAGCACCTTCTATGGGCTGGTCTGGAGCAACCGCATCGTCTATCGCGGCAAGCCTTCGACCGTGGGCAGCATGCTCGACATCTCGGATCGCATCATTGCCGAGCAGGAGATGCGCCGCATGGTGGATGCGCTGGCGGCCTCCAACATGGAGTTGGAGCGTTTCGCCTATGTCGCCTCCCACGATCTGCAGGAGCCTTTGCGCTCCATCACCAGCTTCAGCCAGCTGTTGGAGCGCCGTGCCGCCAGCCAGCTGGACGACGAGGCGAAGGAATATCTGCATTACATCATCACCGGCGGCAAGCGCATGTATGCCCTGGTCAATGACCTGCTGACCTTCTCGCGGGTGTCGCGCAAGGGATCGCCCTTTGCTCAGGTGCAGACCCGTGAAGCGGTCGAGATCGCTTTGCAGAACCTGCGGGAAAGCATCCATGAATCCGGAGCCGACGTCACCCTGGGCGAGCTGCCGGTGGTGGTCGGCGACGGCATGCAGCTGGCCCAGCTGTTCCAAAACCTGATCGGCAATGCCGTGAAATTCCGCCGGCCCGGCACCAGTCCCCGCGTCGCCATCCAGGCCCGCCGCCAGGGCGAGGATTATCTGTTCTCGGTCACCGACGACGGCATCGGCATTCCGCAGGAATATCAGGAACAGGTGTTCGCCCTGTTCCGCCGCCTGCATAAGGGCGAGGCCTATCCCGGCACCGGCGTCGGGCTGGCCATCTGCAAACGGGTGATCGAGCGTCATGACGGCCGCCTGTGGGTGGAATCCACTCCCGGCCATGGCAGCACCTTCTTCTTCACTCTGCCGGCCCCCGGCACTCAGCGAGCCCAGGCTCTGGTCGCCCGCGAGGAAGAAGACGATGCGGCAGAGCCCGAGGTTGGCATCGCCGCCAAGGGATGAGCGGCCTTCAAGACAGCATCTTGTATATCGATGACGATCTGTTGGTGCTGAACAAGCCCGGCGGCATTGCCGTGCATCGCGGCAAGGGCACCACCGACGATCTGGAATCTCATTTCCCCGAATTGGGCCTGGAGCCTTTGCCGCGTCTGGCCCATCGGCTGGATATGGATACCTCGGGCTGCCTGGTGCTGGGGCGCAGCGACGAGGCCATGACCCTGCTGGGCCGGGCCTTCGCCCGATCCAAAGTTGCCAAGACCTATTGGGCGATTGTGCATGGGGCTCCTTTGGGAACGGAAGGGGTTCTCTCACAGCCTTTGCGCAAGCTGGCAGGGCCCGAGGGCGGGCGGATGCGGGCGGTGGCAGACGGCCCTGCCGCCATCACCCATTGGCGGCTTCTGCAAAGCCTTGAGGGTGGGCTTAGCTGGCTGGAGCTGAAGCCCGAGACCGGGCGCACCCATCAATTGCGCGCCCATTGCGCCCATCTGGGCTGCCCGATCCTGGGGGACCGGCTCTATGGGCCGCCCGGCGATCGGCCGCCGCTTTTCCTGCATGCCCGCCATATCGAATTATGGATACGCAAAGAACCATTGGATGTGGAGGCGCCGCTACCGGGTTATTGGTATTCGTCCCTTCGTCTTATTGGCTTGTAATCTGATAGAATGATAAATTGAGGTTGTGGCCGTTAGCTCTGGGGGCAGACGATGCGGCGAAGCAATTTATCAGTCTTGGCACTCATATTGAGCATCCTGCTGATCTGTCTTCCCTGGCATGGCTTGGCGGCGGATGGCTTGTCGCAGTCCTGCGGCAAGATTACTTACGCCACCAATCCCAATTATCCTCCGTTCGGCTGGAATAATGGCAAGGGCGGTTATGATGGGGCGGCAGTTGCCTTGCTCAGGAAGGTCGCGCCTCCGGGCGTCCATTTGGTTCCGCTCGAGCTTCCCTGGAGGCGGGCGCAAGAGATGGCCCGTAGCGGGAGCATCGATTTGCTGTTGGCGATCCGACCGACGGAAGAGCGGGAAAAATACCTGCTCTTCACCAGCCATCGGGCTTTTGCCAATCCGATCGTGGTCTTCACCCGCCATGATCCTTCATTTCCTTATGGGCAATGGAGTGACCTGAAGGGGCGTTTGGGCGGTGTCAGCATAGGGGATTCCTTCGGCCATGGCTTTGATGACTATCTGAAAGCCGAACTGACCGTCGAGGAAGCCCCCTCGGCCGAGAACAATTTCCGCAAGCTGGCCTTTGGGCGCATCGATTATTTCGTCTCGGGCTATTATTTTTCGATGGCGATCCTGAAGGGCGGGCCGCTGGAATCCCTTATCGAGGCGCGTCAGCCGCCGGTGACCGATGGCGATATCGGCTTTGCCTTTTCCCGCAAAAGCGCCTGTAGCGGCCTGGCCGTGGATATGAGCGCCCGACTGGCCGAATTGGACCGGGCCGGCGTGCCTGAGCGGCTGGTCAAGGAAGCCGTCGCCGAATATGTGGCCTTGCAGCGGCGCGACGCCCGGAGTGAATAACCCTTATGACCAGCCGCAGGCCGTTAAGGCGTCGAGTATATGCGACGGCGGCGGGGCTTCGACGGTAATCGGCGGGCGGTCGGCCCAATAGGGGATCGAGACGGCATGGGACTGCAGATGCAGCATGGGGCCCGCTGTGCCATAGACAGGATCGCCGAGAATGGCCGATCCAAGCCCGCTGGCGCAATGAACGCGGATCTGGTGGGTGCGTCCGGTCTCAGGCCGGCATTCCAGCCAGCAAAGCAGCCCCTGGCCGCGTCCCAGAACCCGCCAGCGCGTCACTGACTCCTGGCCAGCAGGATCGGCGATCATGCGCCAGCCGTCCTTGGCACTGCTGACCTTCTTTAGGGGAAGGTCGATGCGGCCTTCATCGGCGGCGGGCCCGCCCTCGACCACCGCCCAATAGGTCTTTTCCACCTTGCCGGCGGTGAACAGCTTGCCGAGCCGGCTCAAGGCTTTGTCATGGCGGGCCAGGATCAGGCAGCCGGCGGTGTCGCGGTCCAGCCGGTGGGCCAGCTTGGGCGGCTGGGACAGGTTGAAGCAAAGGGCTCCCAGCATGGCTTCCAGATGCACCGGCGTCTGTGGCCCGCCATGCACTGCCAGCCCTGCCGGCTTATCCAGCAGGATCAGGTTGGAATCGCGGAACAGAACGCGGGTCTGCAACTCGTCTGGGGTCATGGGCAAATCCGGAAACGAAAAACCCCGCGGCCCAAGGGCGCGGGGTCTTTCAAACGGCTTGGCGGCCGGGAAGTTACTTGATCTTCGCTTCCTTGAACTGGACGTGCTTACGCACAACCGGATCATACTTGCGGAATTCAAGCTTCTCGGTCGTCTTACGCGGGTTCTTCTTCGCCACGTAGAAAAAGCCGGTGCCAGCGGTGCTGAGCAGCTTGATGAGGATGGTGGCGGGCTTAGCCATGTCAAAAAACCCCAAATAGCGCGGTGGACAACTCCAGGCGGGCGAAAATACAGTCTACGGCGATGATGTCAAGGGGAAGATGCAGCCTGACCGTCGATATTCGTCGAATCCCCCACGGCGTTCAGGGATAAGGCCTGGGCGAACAGGCCGTCATCCTTGAGAATCTTCTTTGCCAGATCAAGGTCCAAGCGGTTTTCATCGGCGTCGGACAGGCGGTTTTCCGCCGGGCAGGACAGGCGCAGCCGCTTGCGGCGCTCGGTGTCCTCGACCGGCGTCGCGCGCCAGGCGGCCAGCTGGGCGGGCAGGGGATTGCCCTGGGCCATCAGACCCCGCAGCAGGATTTCCGCCTCGGCAGGCGTCCTGGCACCTTCGCTGCACAGGGTAGGCAGCACGCCCAGCTCGTGCAGGGAATAGCCGCTGGGGGCGTAATAGCGCGACCAGGTCAGGGTCAGCTCGCCCTGGTTCGGCAGGGTCAGCACCGTCTGCACCGTGCCTTTGCCATAGGAATTGGTGCCGACCACCACGGCGCGTCCGCTGTCTTGCAGCGCCGCCGTCAGGATTTCGGCGGCCGAGGCGGTGCGGCCGTCCACCAGCACCACCAGCTTGACCCGTTCGGCCAGATCGCCAGGGCGGGCCTCGTAGGATTGCTGGCTGTCGGGATGGCGGCCACGGGTGGTGACGATGATGCCGTCGGTCATGAACAGGTCGGCCGCCGACACCGCCTTGTCCAGCAAGCCGCCGGGATTGCCGCGCAGGTCGATCACCAAGCCCTTCAGCTTGCTGTTGCCGCTGAAGCTGGACAGGGCCTGAAACAGTTCTTCGTCGGTGGATTCGTTGAAGCTGCTGATGGCGATGGTCGCCACTCCGTCCTCCAGCGCCGAGGTCCGCACGCTGGGGGGCATGATATGGTCACGGGTCAGGGTGATCACCGAGGCCTGCTGCTGATCCAGCGGCTTGACGGTCAGGGATACCTTGCTGTCGACGGGGCCGCGCATCAGATGCGAGACCATATCCTGCGTCAGTCCCGCCAGAGGCTTGCCGTCAATGGCCAGGATATGGTCGCCGGCCCGCAGATGCGCCTTGTCGGCAGGCGTGCCCGGCAGCACTTCGGTCAGGGTGACGTCCTGATCATGGGGTTCCAGCCGCACGCCGATACCGCCGAAGCCGCTGCGGTTGGCTCGCTGTTCGTCGGCTTCGCCGGGCGGGGCATAGCGCGAGAAACGGTCCAGATGCGACAAGGCGGCATCCAGCACGGCCATGCGGAACTGCTCGGCCCCGGCAGAGCGGGCGGCTGGTGAGATTTCCCGGATCTGGCGTTCGATCTGCATGCACAGGCTGGCCCAGCCCTCGACATCGTCAGACGGCGGGCGGGGATATTGCGCCACCAGCCGTCCGGCATGGAGCAGCCCGACCCGGCGGCTGGAAATCGCCTCGATCTTCAAGGACGGGTCGATGCTGGAGATGGCGGTCAGCCCGTCGAAGGCCAGCGGACCCAGGTCCTGATGCACCAGCGCCCGCTCGTTGACGGCGGCGAAGGCCATGGCCAGGGTCTCGTCGGTGGCGGGATAAATCTCGGCGGCGCCCGCCGGCAGGACCGGCAGCAGGGAAAGGGCAAGAGCGATCAGCGACGGCCTGAGCTTCATGCGCCGATTATGCAAAAGCGCGGGCGGTGGGGAAAAGGGAAATCTTCCTTTATTCCGCTGCTTTGCCGGTAATCGCTGACAGGCTGCGGTAACGGAAGGTGCCGTCGCCGGTCGCCAACAGGTCGCCGGCCTCGTCACGGATTTCAGCATGGGTGAAGAACACGCTGCGCCCGCCGCCCTGGGACCGGGCCTCGGCGATCAGGCGGCCGGTGGTGGCAGGCTTCAGGAACTTGACGTTCATCGAGATGGTGGCGCAGCCCCGCTGCTCTTCGCCCGGCACCGGATAGACGCCGGAAAAACCGGACACGGTGTCGAGAATGCTCATCAACACGCCGCCATGCACGCTGCCGACGCCGTTCTGATGGTCCGAGCGCAAGGACAGTTCGATGCGGGCGAAGCCGTCGGACCATTCCGTCAACTCCAGCCCCAGCAGGGAATTGAAGGTGGGATGCCCAACGCCGCCACCGGCTCCGGCCGACAGATGCTTCATGGCAAGCTGCTTCAGGGTCTGGGTCATGACGGAGTCTCGCAAGGAACGCGGATGAAGCGCCTTTATGGGCTTATCCGCGTCATGCTGCAAGTGCGAAAGGGTGGCTCAGCCCTTGGGTGGCCTGACCGCCACTGCGCTGCGGGCGATCGAGGCGCTTTTGACCAGGGCATAGACCGGATCGCCGGGCTTCAACCCCATCTCGGCCTGGGCCAGAGCGGTGATGCGGGTCCAAAGCAGCCCACCACCATTGGGGGCGACCTCGACCCGCACATCCATCTGCTCGCCGGGGGCCGAGGACAGCGACGACACCCGTCCCTCCAGCACGTTCTGGATACTGGTATGTTTCGGCTTTTCCAGAGCCAGCGCGACTTCCTGAGCGCCGATGCGGACCCGCACCTTGCTGCCCACCGGAGCATTCACCAGCGGCAGGGTGATGGTGTTTTCACCCAGCACCACCTTGGTCAGGGAATAGTCCGGCAGATGGCTGTCCACCTTGCCCAGCAGGATGGCGCCGGCATCCATGCGCCCGGTGATGTCCGACAGGTCGGTGCTGGACAGCACCTCTTCCAGCGGGCCGGAGGCGATAGCCGTGCCGTCTTCCAGCACCACCAGATGATCGGCCAGCTCGATGATCTCGTCGATCGAGGGGCTGACATAGAGGATGGGAATGCGAAATTCCCGGGCGATGGTGGCGATGAAGGGCAGCAGCTCCTTCTTGCGGGCCCCGTCCAGCGCTGCCAGCGGTTCATCCATCAGCAGCAGGCGCGGGCTGGCCAGCAGGGCGCGGCCGATGGCGACCCGCTGCTTCTCGCCGCCCGACAGCTTGGCGGGGCGGCGGTCCAGCAGATGGCCGATACCCAAAAGCTCGACCACCCGGTCGAACTCGGCCCAGCGTTCCGACACCGGCACCAGTTTCTCGCCGTAACGGAGGTTCGAGGCGACCGACAGATGCGGGAACAGCCGTCCGTCCTGGAACACCAGCCCGACCCGGCGCTTCTCGGGCGGGAGGTTGATGCCGGCTTGCTTGTCGAACAGCACCGAGCCGGAAATCTCGATGCGGCCCTGGTCGGGACGGGACAGCCCGGCGACCATGGAAACCAGCGAGCTTTTGCCGGCGCCCGAGCGTCCGAACAAGGCGGTCACCCCACCATCCGAGCGGAGAGAGACATCCAGCAGGAAGTCGCCCTGGCGTTTTTTCAAAATCAGTTCGATACCCATTCAGCCCTCCATCTTCCGGGCGACCTTGCGGGCCAGGATTTCCGAGGCCAGCAGGGCGATCATCGCCACCACCACCGAGATGATGCAGAGCCGCAAGGCTCCCTCGTCGCCGCTGGGGGTTTGGGTCAGGCTGTAAAGTGCTATGGGCAGGGTTCGCGTCTCGCCGGGGATGTTGGAGACGAAGGTGATGGTGGCGCCGAACTCGCTGATCGAGCGGGCGAAGGCCAGGATCGAGCCGGTCAGTACGCCGGGGATCACCAGCGGCAGGGTAATGGTGAAGAACACCCGGAACGGCCCGGCCCCCAAGGTGCGGGCGGCCAGTTCCAACCCTTTGTCGACGCTTTCCAGCGACAGGCGCACGGCGCGCACCAACAGCGGAAACGAGATCACCGCCGAGGCCAAGGCCGCGCCTTTCCAATTGAAGGCGAAGGTGAAATGGAAGCTCTCCCATAGCCATGCACCGATCACCCCGCGCCGGCCGAAACCGACCAGCAGGGCATAGCCGACCACGACGGGGGGAAGAACCAGGGGCAGATGGATCAGGCCGTCCACCAGACTTTTGCCGGGGAAATTGCGCCGGGCCAGCAGCCAGGCGAAGAAGATTCCCGGCGGCAGGCTGGCGAAGACCGCCCAGCCGGACACCCAGAGGCTGAGGCGCAAAGCCTCAGCCTCGACGGCGGTCAAACCGAAACTGTCCATTCCCGGTTACTTGACCAGGAAGCCGTACTTTCTCCAGACGTCCTTGGCGGCGTCGGATTGGATGAAGGCGAAGAACTCCTTGGCCGCCGGAGTCTCCTGACCAGCCACCAGGGCGGCGGGATAGATGATCGGCGGATGGCTGTCTTCGGGGAAGGTGGCGACGATGCGCACCTTGGGGTCGATCCAGGCGTCGGTGGAATAGACGATGCCCAGCGGGCTTTCGCCGCGATCGACATAGGCCATGGCGGCGCGCACCGAATCGGCGCGGGCCAGCTTGCCCTCGACCTCGGTCCAGACGCCCAGCTTGGTCAGCGCTGCCTTGGTATAGATGCCCACCGGCACATGATCGGGATCACCCACCGCCAGACGGCCTTCGCCCAGCACCTGGGCCAGCGGCATATGCGGCAGGATGCCCAACTGCACTTTGCTGTCGGCCGGCGCGATCAGAGCCAGGCGGTTGCCCAACAGGGCGACGCGGCCCGACAGCAGCTTTTTGTTGCTGAGATAATCGGCCCACTGCTCGTCGGCGGAAATGAAGACATTGGCCGGAGCGCCGTTCTCGATCTGCTTGGCCAGGGTCGAGCTGGAGGCATAAGAGGGGACGATCTTGCCCTTGCCCTGAGCGGCGAAGCTCGCCCCCAGTTCATTGATGGCGTCGGTGGTCGAGGCAGCGGCGAAGACCTTGATCTCGGGAAGATCGGCGGCGTTCGCGCCAAAGGAAACGGCCATCAGGCCGGCGGCCGCCAGGGCCAGGAATTGACGACGGATCATTAATGACCCCTCCTAAGCTAGGATCGACACGGCGCCCCCGCCTGTCCATAAGCGTTTATAATCGAGACTATATAGCGGTTGGTCAAGGGGCAGAGATGCATGATCCGGAAGCCGCCGCCCGGCGATTGAGGGACATATCAAATTCATCACATAAAAAAACCCGCCGTCCCTTGCAGGGCGGCGGGTTTTTCGCCTGATGGCTTAGCCGAAGACTACTTCAGGGTCTTCAGATAGGCGATCACGTTCTCACGAGCGGCGGCGTCCTTCAGACCAGCGAAGGTCATCTTGGTGCCGGCGACCAGGTCCTTGGGGCTGGTCAGCCACTTGTCGAGGGTGGCGTCGTCCCAGGTCAGGTTGGCGGCAACCAGCTGAGCCGAGTACTTGCCATTGAAGCTGGCCAGCGAACCAGCCTTGCGGCCGGCGACGCCGAACAGGCTCGGGCCGACCAGGTTCTTGTCGGCGACGACGGCATGGCAAGCCTTGCAGGGGGCGAAAGCCTTCTCGCCGGCAGCGGCATCGCCAGCAGCCAGAGCGGGGGTGGCGACGGCGACGGTGGCAGCCGCGAACAGAGCGGCGAGAGTCACGGAACGCTTCATGGTCCTCTCCTAAACTAATGAAGGATAGCAGCCAAGACGGGCCGGCCGCTGTGTTGTTCGATGACGAGCAAACTACACGCGACTTGCGGCAGGGGGAAGGCCGAAGTTTGTCGGCAAGATGGCATTTTCCCTTGCAGGCGGCGATTAGCGCCGTTCCACCCCGTTGGGCTTGATCAGGATCAAATGGCCGCTGGAAGCCGCGGGCTGCCCATTCGTGGTGCTGACAGGACGCCAGATGCGGATGCCGAAGCGGGTTTCGACGGTGAAGCCGCGGGTGACCAGTATTCGGGCCGGCTCTTCCCCGCGCCAGACGGCAAGAACCTTGCGCAGGTAATCCTGCCCCAGGATCGGGGTGGCGGAGTGATAGCGGGCCACAGCCGCCTCCCAATCGCCCGACAAGCGTTTCAGGGAGGCCAGGAAGCGGGCGGCATAGTCCACATTGGCCTCGGGCTCGAAGGCTTCGGACAGGCTGGAAAAGGCGTCGGGGTGGTGCAGCATGCTGATCTGCATGCAGCCGACATCGATGTTTCTGAGGCCGGACAGCCGCAAGGCGGCGGCCTTGCTTTCGGCCTCGGCGCGGGTGGGGAAGCTGTGGCCTTCGCCGGCGGCGTCAAGGGTCCAGGGCCACAGGTTGGATTCCACCTTGGCGATGGCTTTCAGCAAGCCCGGCGGAATGTTCCAGCGGGCCTCGGCGGCGGGAATGACTGCGCTACAGGCGGTTTCGTCTCCGGCCCGGGCGAGGCTCGGCGGCAGTAGCAGGGCAAGGCAGAGGAAGAGGAAAGACAGGCGGCATCGCGGCATGGCGGCAGTCTATGCCGGCCATGCAGACGATACCAGCGTCTCTCGCTCTCTCAGCGCGGTTGCATCACCGGCCAGCCGGCGGTGCCGGCAAAGGCCTCCAACGCCCGCCCGCCGGCGACCACCACCGGATGCCCCACCGCTTCCAGCATCGGCCGGTCGGTGATGTCGTCGCCGAAGGCCAGGCAGCAGGCGGGGGCGATATCCTTTTCCTTCAGAAAATCCAGCAGGGCGACGGCCTTGCCTTGTCCGATGGTCTGGGGCGGCAGCAGCCGCCCGGTATAAAAGCCGCCCTCGATCTCGGGACGGCAGCAGAGCAGGTGACGGACCTGAAGGCGCTCGGCCAAGGGAGCCAGCAGGGCGGGGAAGGAACCCGAGACGAACACGGGTTCGATTCCATCCGCCTGCAATTGACGCAGCCGCTCTACCACCTTGGTGTGATAGAGCCTGGGGCGGCTGCGTTCGGTGACGGCAAACCATTCCGCGCCCATCTTCGCCACTTCGGCGGCGTCGCGCCCCTCGAAGTGGGAGTAATAGCAGCTGTTCAGCTCCTCCCATGGGGCGTTCTCGTTGCGCAGCCTGTCCATATCCATCTCGAAGGCTTTACGGCGTTCGGGCTCGCGCCCACGGCCGTACCAATAGTCCTGGAAGCTGAACATGCTTTTGACGGCGATCAGGGTGTCGTCCACGTCGAAGAAGGCATAGGCCTTGGGAATCACCGTGAACGGCGTAACGGTCTTGGTCATTTACTCATCTCCTGCCGGCGGTCAGGCCACGGCCGACAGAGTGCCCAGAACTTCGCTGGTGGCGCGGTCGCAAGCGGTGGCGGCCAGCTTTTCCTCACGCGCCGAGATGCGGGCATCCTCGAAGGTGGTGAAGTCGGTGACGAAGCTGGAAACCACCTGGCCGCACTGCTCGACGGTGATGTCGGCGACGAACCGCTGGCGCAGCGGGTTGACGCCGTCATGCTCGCGCAGGCGATAGCGCACCAGGCCCGGCAGCGGGAAGGCGAAATGCTGATAGCGCGCCGTCATCTCGTTGATGACGAAATAGAACTTGGTGTCATCCTCGGGGAGATAGAAGGCTTCGGTCACCGCCAGGAACGACTGACGGGCGGCCTCCAGCAGAATCATGCCCTGCAGATGCTGGCCGGTCTGGTGATCGCGCATCAGCTCGCAATTCTCGTCGATCACCAGATCCATGAGATATTCCTTCTCCGAGACCTGGCGGGGCATGGAGATGAGCGTATTTTCGCTTTTGCGCTTGTGGGACTGACTTCCTGGGGCCCGGCGGCTCATGCGCTCCAGGGCCGACAGGTCGAAACGCTCGGGGTGAGCGCTTTCGGCGGCCAGCTTCAGAATTCCCAGAACGTCCTCGTCGCTCAGGCCCTGGCCGGGGTGAATCTCGACAAAGTTGTGCTCGAACATCATCAGGCCGGAAACGGTCAGCAATCCGCGCAACTGGGAAACTGTCAGGACATTCTTGCTGTGGGCGAACTGGAAAAACTTGTCGCCGACCACAAAGATGATTTGGCTGTTCATTATCTTTACTCCGCGTCTCAAGTTTAGGCACGCCATCTTTTCCGAGATTGGCGTCTATGCCTTTTGGTTTTGGGTCTGGAGTTTTGATATGCCTTGTGTTCGGTGTTTTCAATAAAATTTTGTGAACAATTTTATGTTTAATTTTGCCTTTTGTGAAATTTTTTATATTTGATGTTGTTTTGGCGGTTATTTTGCAATTGACGTGATTTTCCGCTGGAGGTGTTCCAGTCAGGGGCGGACCCTGTAAAGCTGTGGGTCATCGGGGCGGCGACTACCTATCGGTGAGGTCTGTTGCTTTTGGGGGGATTGTTGGTTATCGTCGCTGGATGGGTTGGAATTGTCAGCGGGGAAGCCTCTGGGCAAAGGGGGCACAAGGATGAAAAAGATCACGACTGCTGCTCTTACCGCTCTGATCGGGGCGGTGCTTTTGATCGCCGGTCCCGCCGCGCGGGCCGAGCAGCGTAGTTTGAATTTTATCACCATCGGCGTGGCGCCCTGGGCCTTTACGGATAAGGGCAGCGGGAAAAGCCTTGGCGTGTTTCCGGCCGTGGTGTCCGAGCTTGAGCGCCGAACCGGCTTTCGCATCTTGCAATCCTATGAACCCTTCGCTCGCATCGATCACGAGTTGGAGACCGGCAGCCAGGACTGCACCATTCTGGTCTGGAGCGATAATCGCGCCCGGATTGTCGAGCGGGGCGAACTGGTGGCCTCGCACCCCATGGGCGTGATTGCTCGTAAAGGTGTGAAGATCACGCAATATGCGGATTTGAAGGGCAAGACGATATCCGTTCTGCGCGGGTTGGCGATCGAGCCGCGTTTCGACGCCGATCCCGATATCATCAAAGATGCTGACAGCGACTACATCCTGGGCGTGCGCAAGATGGCGCATCAGCGGGTCGATGCGGTGGCGGGGGCGGTTCCCACCATTCAATTCCTGGCGCGTCAGGAAGGGCTTGAGCAATATCTTGGTGATCGCTTGATGCTGGTGGATACGCCTCTGGTGTTGCAGTGTTCGAAGAAGTCGGCCAACCTCGATCTGATGCCGGCCTTGAATAAGGCAATTCGCCAAATGCGAGAAGATGGTACCATCGACCGTATTAAGTCGGATAATCTGTTCATGTAAGTCTCAGGCGACAGGTTCTCGTCTGGGGCGAATGCGCGGTGGAGGATTGGCATGACCAGTCAAACGGCCGTTATCGGACGCGCCAAGGACGAGCCGCGCAGCATGGGTGCCATTGAAACCACGGATGTTTTTGACGTGTCTTCCGCCAGTAATTCCAGCAATGGCCTGACGGCTTCTGAAATGGACGAAAGTTCGGAACTCCGCGGATTCTCGCCCTTGCAGAAGGGCATTGGCCTGCGTCTGCTGGCCTATATTTTCCTATTCAGCACCGTGGTGACGCTGATTTCGACGGTGCTGCAGCTTTATGTGGATTACCGCCGCGATGTCGGCGCCATCGAGCAGCGGATGCAGGAGATTGACCGCACCTCGCTCGACAGTTTGTCGCAGGCTTTGTGGAATGTGGATACCGGCGAGTTGCATCTTCAGCTGGAAGGCTTGTTGCGTCTGCCGGACATGCAGATGCTGGAACTGCGCGAAAGCGGGGCGCTGGATAAACCGGTGGTGATCCGCGTCGGAACCTCGCAGACCTCGGCGGTGATCGACCGGGTGATGCCGCTCTATCACGGGGTTGGGGCTAGGCGTCAGCAGATCGGCACATTGACGGTGGAAGCCACGCTGTCCTCGGTCTACAGCCGGCTTCTGGACACTACCGTGTTCATTCTGCTCAGCCAGGGCATCAAGACCTTTCTGGTGTCGATGTTCACGCTGTATCTGGTTTATCGGCTGGTCACCCGGCATCTGATGGCGATTGCCGCCTATCTTGATCGCTATGATCTGCGCCAGAAGGTGCCGAAACTGACCCTGGAACGGCGCAAGCCCATCGCCAGCGACGAGCTGGATCGGGTGGTCAACGCCTTCAACATCATGTGTGAGGGCCTGCAAGACGCCTATGGCGAACTCAGCCTGCTGAACAAGGAACTGCAAGACGACATCCGCGCCCGTCTGCGGGCCGAGGAAGAGGTTCGCCATCTGAATTCCGTGCTGGAGCTGCGCGTGCGTCAGCGTACCGCCGAGTTGGAGGCTGCAAATAAGGAGTTGGGCTCCTTCACTTATTCGGTGTCCCACGATCTGCGCGCCCCCTTACGCCGCATCGAAGGTTTCGGCCAGATTCTGGCGGACGAATTTACCGACAAGCTGGATGAGCGCGGCCAGCATTATTTGCGCCGTATCCGCGCCGGCGCCAACGATATGAGCGAGATGATCGACAGCTTCCTGAAGCTGTCCCGCTCGACCCGTGGCGAACTGTCGGTGGAAACCGTCAATCTGTCCTCGCTGGTGGCCGACACCCTGGAACAGTTGCGCGAAAAGGAACCCGAGCGCGAGGTGCAGGTGGAAATCCAGCCCGACGTCAATGTGCAGGGTGATCGCCGTCTGCTGCGGGTGGTGCTGGAAAACCTGTTGGACAATGCCTGGAAGTACAGCCGCAAGGCGGAGACGCCGCGTATTTCCTTCGGCGCCACCGAGGACCCTGACGGCAAGGTGTTCTTCGTTCGCGACAATGGCGTCGGCTTCGATATGGCCAATGTCGGCCGCCTGTTCACACCATTCAACCGCTTGCACAGAGTCGAAGAGTTCGAGGGAACCGGGATCGGACTGGCGACTGTGCAACGCATTCTGGCCCGCCATGGCGGGCGTGTCTGGGCAACGGCTGCTCCTGGGCGCGGAGCGACGTTCCACTTTACTTGTTGGGAAGGCAAAAGCGCTGATGAGCACGCATAAAATCCTGTTGGTGGAAGACAACGACGATGATGTCGAACTGACCATGCATGCCTTCCGCAGCCATGGGCAGGGCGACGATCTGATTGTCGCCCATGACGGCGAGGAAGCGCTGGATTACATCTTCTCTCAAGGCCGATATTCCGACCGTAAGGATGGCGTGCCGGCCCTGTTGCTGCTGGATCTCAAGCTGCCGGGTATCAGCGGCCTGGACGTGCTGCGCAAGGTGCGTTCGGTCCCGTCCACCCGTCGCATGCCGGTGGTGATCCTGACCACGTCTGATGACGAGGGGGACATCGCCAACGGTTATGACCTGGGGGCTAACAGCTATATCCGTAAGCCTGTGGAATTCGGCTCCTTCAGCCGCGTGGTCGAACAGCTGGGCTTGTACTGGCTGATGATCAACACGCCGGCGCCGAACTGACGGGAAGGGGATCGGGGTGGCTGGGATTTTGCGGGTATTGCTCGTCGAGGATAGTCCCGACGACGCCGAACTCATCGAACTGGAGCTGAGCCGTCAGGGCTATCTGCCCGAGATCACGCGTGTCGAGGACGCGGCCGAGATGGCTGCCGCCTTGTCCAGCGAGGGTTGGGACGTGGTGCTGTCGGACTTCAATCTGCCGATGTTCAGCGCCGAGAAGGCTCTGGATGCCTTGCATGTCAGCGGCCAGGATCTGCCCTTCATCATCCTGTCGGGCGTGGTGCAGGCCGAGGATGCGGTCAATCTGCTGAAGCGCGGCGCCCACGACTTTCTGAACAAGGATTCCCTGGCCCGTCTGGTGCCGGCCATCGAGCGCGAGCGGCGCGAGGCGGGGGAACGCGCCCATCGCCGCGCCGCCGAGGAGCGGGTGCGGATTCTCTCCCGCGCGGTCGAGCAAAGCCCGGTTTCGGTGATCATCACCGACCCGGCGGGCATCATCGAATATGTGAACCCCAAATTCACCGAAGTGCTGGGCTACGGTTATGACGAGGCGCTGGGCCGCGAGCTGTTGTTCGCCCGCATCGCCGAGGGCGCTCACGACGTTTGGGCCAGCATGTGGAGCACGGTCAACGAGGGTATGGAATGGCGCGGCGAATTCTGCAGCCGCCGCCGCGATGGCCAGGTGGTGTGGGAATATGTCACCGTTTCGCCGCTGAAGGACGAGCAGGGCGTGATCCACCATTATGTCGCCGTCAAGGAAGACATCACCACCCGGCGCTCTTATGAACAGCAGTTGCTGCGTCAGGCCAATTTCGACGATCTGACCGGCCTGCCCAACCGGGTTCTGGTGGTGGACCGCCTGGAACAGGCGATGGCTCTGGCGCACCGCGAGGGGCAGCTGACGGCGCTGATCTATATCGATCTCGACCGCTTCAAGACGGTGAACGACACCCAGGGGCATGATTCGGGCGATCGCCTGCTGGTCGAGGCGGCGGCGCGGCTTTCCGCCTGCATGCGGGAAGGCGATACCCTGGCCCGCATGGGCGGCGACGAATTCCTGCTGGTTCTGCCCAGTCTGGACGCCGGCGAGGCGGCGCAGGCCGTGGCCGGGCAGGTCAAGGAGATGTTCCTCAATCCCTTCCTGATCGACGGGCAAGAGCATTTCGTCACCGCCAGCATGGGCATCACGCTCTATCCCCCCGACGGGCATAGCTCGCAGGTGCTGCTGCGCAATGCCGATCTGGCCATGTACAAGGCCAAAGAGCAGGGCGGCAACGGCTTCCATTTCTTCACGCCCGAGATGAACCAGCGCATGCGCCAGCGTCTGGCCATCGAGAAGGATCTGCGCGGCGCCATGGCTCGTCAGGAGATGGAGGCGCATTTCCAGCCGGTAGTCGATCTCGCCGCCGAACGGGTGGTGGCGGTCGAGGCCTTGATGCGCTGGCGCCGGCCCGACGGCATGGTGATGCCGGGTCTGTTCATCCCGGTGGCCGAAGAGATGGGGCTGATCCGTCCGCTGGGCGAATGGGTGCTGAACCGCGCCAGCCGCGAGGTGATGCAGACCTTTACCAATCTGCCAGATCTGCGTTTGGCGGTGAATGTCTCGCCGCGTCAATTGCAGATGCCGGGCTTCGGTGGCTTCGTCCGCAATGTGCTGGAAAGCAGCGGGATGCCGCCTCATCGCCTGGAACTGGAAATCACCGAATCGGTGCTGATGGACGAAGACCCGGAAACGGCGCAGAACCTGAAAAGCCTGTGCGATCTGGGCGTGCGGCTGTCCATCGATGATTTCGGCACCGGCTATTCGTCGCTGGGCTATCTGCAGCGCTATCCCTTCGACACGTTGAAGATCGACCGTTCCTTCGTCTCTTCGGCGCTGGAAAGCCGGGCCTCGGCCCGTCTGGTCGAGACGATCATCGCCATGGCCCATGGTCTGCGCTTGGAAGTCATTGCCGAAGGTGTCGAGACGTTCGAGCAGCTGGAGTTCCTGCGTCAGCTGGATTGCGATCTGGTCCAGGGCTATCTGTTCAGCCGCCCGGTGCCCGCCGAGGAACTGCGCGGCGGGCTGGACCGGGGATTCGATATCCTGCCCGCCCGCTTGTTGGCGGAATAAGCTACTTTCTGGCCAGCGCCACGCCGATGGCCACCACCACGAAACCGGCCAAGGCCAGCGGCGGCAGGGTTTCGTCGAACAGAACCCAGGCCATCAGGGCGGTCGTCGGTGGTGTCAGATAGAACAGGCTGGCCACCTTGGCCGCCTGTCCCTGGCGGATCAGCAGATAGAGCAGGAACACCGCCCCCACCGACAATCCCAGCACCAGCCAGCCCAGGGCGAAGATGAAGGTCGGCGCCCAATCCACATGCATGCTCTCGCTCGACAGGGCGACGGCGCCTAGGGCCAGACAGCAGACGCCATATTGCACGGCAGTGCCGGTCCGAAGGTCGCTGCTGGCGCAGAAGCGCTTCTGATAGAGTGTGCCGATGGTGATGCCCAGCAAGGCCGCCAGGGCGAACAGGAAGACGGTGGGATCGGCGTCCAGGCTCAGCTTGCGCCAGACCACCATGCCGACGCCGACCAGCCCTAACCCCAATCCCATCCATTGACGCAAGGCCACCTGCTCGCCCAGCAGGCGCGAGGCCAGGGCGGCGGTCAGCAAGGGCTGCAGTCCGACGATCAAGGCCGTCATGCCGGAAGGCAGTCCATGGGCGATGGCGGCAAAGACTCCCCCTAAATAGACGGCATGAACCAGCAATCCGGCCACCGCCAGATGACCGCTTTGCCGCAGGCTGGGCCAACGGGCGCGCCCGACCAGGGCGGCAAGCGTCAGCAAGGTGGCGACAAGGGCCAGACGGATCAGCAGGAAGGTGAAGGGCTCGGCATGGGGAAGGCCGTATTTGGCGCCGATGAAGCCGGTGCTCCACAACAGCACGAACAGCGCCGGGGCAGTTTTGCTCAACCAGGCCGGCGCGGAATAGGAGGGAATACTCATGCTGGCGATGATGCCCGGTCGCTCTTGGACAGGCAATCCCCCAATGGGCAGCGATTAGTCGAATAATCATCGAAGGATGTCTTCCTTCGGACGAACTGGGCTGCGGGATTTCACCGGCATTTTTTTCAAAACACAACCTATAGTATTTGTTTTTGGATAAATTTTGATGCATCTGGAACTGTTCCCCTAATAAGCTACCTAAAATCGAATTACTGGTAATTCAGACATCGTGTGGTGTGTACTCGTGTAGGGGAGCCATCCCGAACGGATGGTGGGAAACAGAATGTTCGACGACCAAATTTTTACCGGAGTGCCCGAGGCAGGATCGGAAGATCGGCGCCGTCTGATCGATTTTTGCCTGGCCAACAAGTCCAGGGTTCTGTCTGCGATTCCCTGGGTTGCCGCCGAGATCGCCGACCAGGCGGGATTCGAGGTTTTGTTCGAGGTTTTGCGTCATCACGGCGGCATGACCTGTTATGTCCCCCATGACATCCGGCGCTGCCGAACCAAGTTCGGACTGGACATTCCCGAAAAGCTCCACGACCGCTTTATTGTGCTGTCCGACAGTAATGGCTGCATCAATGTGCCCTCGGCCTGGGGGGTATTTTTGGCGATCCGAAGAGTCGCCATTTGCATGGCGCTGGAAAACGGAAAACCCAACAAAGATATCGCCCGCTGCTTCGGTGTGACGGATCGCTTCCTGCGGTCCTTGCGCTCTCAACGCCGCGCGGCCAATCCACAACCCTCAGTATAGGCCGGGTGGCCGTTCCCACGGTAAAGCTGCGGCTGCGGATTACCTTGGTTGAACGGCTGATGGTGAGAATATTTTCTTAGATTGGTGGATGTTCTTTCGCCGGCCGGGCAACTCAAGGCATAGAAAGGATTTGAACAATGGCAATCGATACTGGATTGATCGGCTCGGTGATTAACGCCCTGCCGCTGGACCGCATGATCTCGGGCCCGCTGCAGGCCATGATCACCGCCCAGATTCAGGCGAGCAAGTCTTACGCCGACTTCCTGCTGGGCGTCTGCATCAAGGATGGCAAGGCCATCGCCGTACAGTTCGACTATGACGAAACCATCGTCGACAGCTCGGGCAACGTCACCGGCGTGATGACCAAGACCATGCGCATTCCGCTGCTGGCCGCCATCAGCCATCCGAATATCTGCATCGAGGAAGGCACCGTCGATTTCGAGCTGGAAATCTCCCAGTCGGAAGAGACCCATGACGAAACCTCGGCCCAGGGCTCGTTCGAAGCCTCGATGGGTTGGGGCCCGTTCTCGGTCAAGGTGTCGGGCAGCGTGTCGCACAAGTCCGAACAGACCCGCAAGACCGATACCCGCGCCAAATACTCGATCCACACCAAGATCAAGCGCCAGGATCCGCCGGAAGCTCTGATGCGCGTGATCGACTTCATGACCAACGCCGCCACCAAGCCGGTGGTGCTGCCGCAAAATCAGGCCGCCAAGGGCGCGGACCAGCTGAACCAGAATGTTCTGCCGGGTCCGGCGGCGGCGCAGCCGGCTAAGCCGGCTCAGCCGGCCCATCCCTAAGCCCCGCCGAAGCAGGATCGTCCGGGCCGCAAGGCCTGGACGGCGACCGCCGCCTCCCATTCGCAGACACCCCCAAGTCCGGGGGGCGGCGGTTTGCCGGGCTGAAGACTTCCGGGGGAAAGGATGCCGGGAATGCTGAAGAAAATCCTCAAGCGCATGAAAGACAAGCGGGAGGCCAAGAAGCAGGCCGCCGGCCAGGAGCCGCCGCCCGAGCAAGCGCAGGATCAGAACCAGGACCAGGAAAAGCAGCAGGGGGGACCGATGGATTCGTCGCAACTCAGTGACATCACCCGAGGCCTGTATCACGCCGCCTCGACCACCACCGCCATGGTGGCGCAGCAATATATCCATATCCTCCAGCAGTTTTTCGACCAGATGGACGACGGCACGCTGCAGGCCAAGATGGCCAAGGTGGCGGTGGACGACCAGCATTTCATCATGGTGCCGCTGATCTCGCTGGTCTCGCCCATGGGCTTCAATCTGGAGCGCATGAAGGTGGGGCTGGCGGTGCGCGTCGATGCCGTGGATGTGCGTCCCGGCACCCATCCGTCCGACGATTCCGAGGTGACCCGCACCGCTTTCACCGTGTCGATGTCGCCGCGTCCCGGCCAGAGCGGCGATAGCGGCGATCGCAACGGCGACGCCATGACCATCGATCTGGAATTCGTCTCGCATGCCCCGCCCGAGGGCGTCATGCGCATCATCGACAATTACACCAACCTGATCCGTCCGGCGAAGCTGGACGACGGCAGCTTCCCGCCGATCAAGCCGATCACTCTCAAAGACGTCGCCAGGGTCGAGCGCGAGGGCGAGGGCGAGGAGCCCATGCCCGGCGATGAAGAGGAAGCCGCCGAACAGGCCGGCAAGAAACCCGAACCGCCGCCGCGGCGTCCCGAGGACGGGCCGGGCAATGTTCCGGCTCATGTCTAACTGAGCCACTCCACCCCATATCCAGAGGACTGAAGATGACTGAACTGACCAGCGACCAGTTGAAGAAGATCATGCCTTCGGCCAAGGCCGAGACCGCCGACTCCTTCGTCGATCCCTTGAACCAGACCTTTACCGAGTTCGAGATCGACAACGATCAGCGCGCCGCCTGTTTCCTGGCCCAGGTGGGTCATGAAAGCGGGGCTCTGCGTTATGTCAAGGAACTGGCCAGCGGCGAGGCCTATGAGGGACGCAAGGATCTGGGCAATACCGAACCCGGCGACGGCGTGCGCTTCAAGGGGCGTGGCCTGATCCAGATCACCGGGCGCGCCAACTACCGGGCCTGCGGCGAAGCCCTGGGCGAAGATCTGGAGAATAACCCGGAAAAGCTGGAAGAGCCTTTGCTGGCCGCCCGTTCGGCCGGCTGGTTCTGGGGGACCCGTAAGCTGAACGATCTGGCCGACAAGGGCGACTTCCGCACCATCACCAAGCGGATCAATGGCGGGTTCAACGGCTTGCAGGACCGGTTGGATTATTACGGCCGTGCCCGCGACGTCTTTGGCTTGCCGCCGGTCGAGGATGCCGGCGACGGGGATGAGGAAACCAGCGACAATATCTGAGCCGACTGGCTCCGGAAGCGGCGGAAGGCATCCTTTCCGCCGCTTTTCGCTTCATACATGGCCTGATCGGCATTGCGGATCAGCTCTTCCGTCGTGGCGCCATCGTCAGGGTACTGGGCGACGCCGATGCTTACCGACAGCCGCAGCTCTTGCCCTGCCAGGAAGAAGGGCGCGCGCATGCTTTCCACCAGCCGCTCGGCCGCCGCCAGCGAGCCGGAATCGCCGTCGGGATCGTCCAGCAGCAGCAGGAACTCGTCGCCGCCGAAGCGTCCGACCGTGTCGGTTTCGCGGCGGGCCAGATTGAGCCGGGCGGCCACCTCCATCAGCAGCAGATCGCCCACTCCATGGCCGAAATTGTCGTTGATGTCCTTGAAGCCGTCCAGGTCGAGGAACAGCAGGCCTAGGCTGCCGGCACTGCCGCGCCGGGCGCGGGCCAGAGCCTGGGCCAAGGCTTCGGTGAAGGCGGCGCGGTTCAGAAGTCCGGTCAGGGGATCGGTGCGGCTGGCCCGGCGCAGCCGGTCCTCCATGCGCTGACGCTGATTGTCCCAGCGCGACAGTGCCAGATACAGACCCAGTGCCGTCAGCAAAACAAAAATGATCCCCTTCGCCATGCTGAACAGCAAAGCGATTTCGGGTGTCATGAACTCCATGGCCGCATCGGTCAGAACGATCCAGGCGACGCCGGCCAGAAGATAGATCAGGGCGATCCTGCTTGCGCGCACGGGGGCTGCTTTCCCAAAATTCCCGAGGTACATAGTACGATAGTCATATAACCAAGGGTTGGGCAAGCTGTTTTGGTCATGGGGTTATCGATAAGAAGTTGTCACGCTGGCAGATGGCTCAGCAAGTCGCGGAAGGATTGTTGCAGCAGAGTGGCGAAAGCGGGGTTGTCGGGGGATGCATCGCCGCCGACCCGACCCTCGACCCAGGTCATGGCCTCTTGCTCATGAGCGAAGACCAGCAGCAGAGAAAGCCCATCTCCGGGCGGACGCGGGTGAAACTCGCCACGGGCCAATTGGCTGGCGGACAGGCTGGCGGCGGGCTGAAACGCCAGGATCAGCCGATAGGCGGCATCGCCGGCCTGGGATGCCTCGAAAGTGAAACGTAAAGGACGGCGGGCCAGGGGAATGGAAAGCGCCTCTGCTACCGCAGTGCGGCATGTTTCGGCGCTGCCGGCAAAAGAGTCATTTTGTAAAAACAGCAATAAATCCCCTTTGGCGGCAGCCCAAAGCAGGGAATTTCCGGTTGCCGGAGCGGAAACCGGAGCCGCCACAGTCGATGGCATTTGGCGAAAAATGGAAATAATTTGCTTGAACAAGCGCTTCACCGTCGAAAGTCTCTTTTCGTCGGGGCCATGATAAGGTTTATTACCTGAACTGGGGCATAAGAAAAACATCAGGGACGGCATTGAGGGGCCGCCCGTCGCCCGCCTCCTGGAGCGACCGATGTCGAAATTGAGAAAGATCCACGTTACCAAGGGCGTCTCCTGGGTCGAAGCGCCGGAAGCGGGTCTTTATGTTCTGTGCGGATGTCCCGCTGACGCGGTAAAGCATCTGATGCGGCGCGGTCTTATTCTTGAGACCGAACGGGGGGGCGTGCCTTTCGAGACCGGCCCCAACGCGATTTTGCTGTCCGACGTCATGTTGCAAAACGGCACCTTCTGCAATCTGGCGGAATTCCCGGTGCTGCAGATGCTGTATCGCCAGGGAATGATCATTCCCGACCATCCCAATAATCTGGGCGAAAAGCCCATGCTGATCGGCCTGAAGGAACTGGTCGAGGCGCAGCTGCATTACATCTATCGCGGCAATTACGGCCTGGTGAACCGCGAGGAACTGCTGGCCTCGGGCGCGTCTCCGGCGCTGACCGAAGATTTGCTGGCGATGAAGCTGCAATTCGCCTTCGGCCGCATCCGCCATCCGCGCGAGCTGGTCAATGCGGTCGATCTGGGAAGCGAGCCGGTCGAGCTGAAGAACGGCGTGACCTTGCGCCGCTTGGGGCTGAACAAGTTCGAGTTCCGCTATCTGGATGAAAAAGTCACAGTCGACCTGAATCTGGGGCCGGGCGAGACCTACGAGCCGCCCTATACCCTGGGCTGCCACCGGGTAGACCGGGAATATTTCGCCGTCATCCATTCCGGCGAGGGCGACGGCTGGGACCCCAACCGCCCCAGCATGAGCAGCGTGCTGATGTTCCAGGGCAAGATCTATCTGATCGATGCCGGTCCGAACGTGCAGCACAGCCTGACGGCGCTGGGCATCGGCATCAACGAGATCGAAGGCATCTTCCACACCCATTGCCACGATGACCATTTCGCCGGCCTGACCAGCCTTTTACGCGCTGACCGACGGCTGAAATATTTCGCCACGCCGATGGTGCGCACCTCGGTGATGAAGAAGCTGTCGGCCTTGCTGGCGGTGGAAGAGGAAAGCTTCTTCGACTGCTTCGACATCCACGACCTGGAGCATGACGCCTGGAACGACATCCAAGGGCTTGAGGTCAAGCCGATGCTGTCGCCGCATCCCGTTGAAACCACGGTCTATCAGTTCCGCGCGCTCTGGTCGGACGGCTATCGTTCCTATGCCCATTTCGCCGATATCGTCTCGCTCGACCGCCTGAAGCGGATGGTCGCCGTAGACGGCAAGCCGGGCATCAGCGAGGAATTCTATCGCCGGGTGGTCGAGGATTATGCCTGCCGCGCCGACGTCAAGAAGCTGGATATCGGCGGCGGGCTGATCCACGGTTTCGCTTCCGACTTCACCGAAGACCCGTCGGGCAAGATCATCCTGTCGCACACCTCGCGGCCCTTGACTGTGGCCGAGAAAGAGATCGGCTCGGGCGCGCCCTTCGGCACCGTCGATGTGATCATTCCCGGCAATCACGACTATGTCTGGCGCAGCGCCTATGAGTCCTTGCGGACCTATTTCCCCCACACCTCGCATCACGAATTGCGGGTGCTGCTGAACAGCCCGATGGTGGTCTGCAACCCGGAAACCATCCTGGTCCGCGAAGGCCAGGAGGTGCCGCATATCTATCTGGTCATCACCGGCACGGTCGAGATGATCGAAAGCGGCACGCCGGTCAGCGGCCTGTTGTCCTCGGGCGCCATGGTCGGCGAGGTGGCGGGCATCGAGCGCATTCCGTCGCGCAAGACCTACCGCGCCGCCAGCTTCGTGCAGGCGCTGAAGATGAACAGCGACCTGTACCGCGAATTCGTGCGCCGCAACGGCCTGCTGGCCGAGGTGATGGCGCTGGAGGAGCGGCGGAACTTCCTGCGCTCGACCTGGATCTGCTCGGAAGCCCTGACCGAGATGACCCTGAACCGGCTGTCCAAGGACATGCCGCTGCTGCGCTATGAAACCGGCGAGATCGTCGAGGCGCGCAACTGCCTGGCCTTCATCAAGTCCGGCTCGGCGGAACTGTCCATCGGCAATGACGTGATGGAGACCCTGGGGCCGGGCGACTTCTTCGGCGAGGATGTGGCGGTGTTCGACAGCCCGGCGCTGTTCACCGTGCGCGCCACCAGCCCGGTGGAAATCTTCCTGACCTCGGCGGCGGTGGTCCGCGACGTGCCGGTCATGCGCTGGAAGCTTTTGGAAAGCTACGAGCGGCGCATGCATAACGCGGTGGTCGAAACCGGCAGCTCGAACGTGGCCGAGGTGCGCTGGCGCGACGAATATTCTGTCAATATCCAGCGCATCGACACCCATCACAAAAACCTGTTCGTGCGTGCCAACGCCCTGTTCAACGCCCTGGCCCAGGGCCAGAGCCGCGAAGAAATCGTCGAGGCGCTGACCTTCCTGATCGATTACGGCCGCTATCACTTCTTCGAGGAAGAGCGGCTGATGGAACGCTATGGCTATCCCGATCTGGAAGCCCATCGCCAGAAGCATCGCCGCCTGATGGATCAGATCGCCGCGGTGCAGACCCGCTTCGATACCATCACCCAGGACGAATTGTCGGCGCTGCTGAAGGAATGGGTGGTCAACCATATCCTCCAAGACGACCGCCGCTTCGCCGCCGAGCTGAACGCCAAGGGCGTGTATTAAGTGGGGGGGCTTCTCAGAGGTTGGATCATGGGCTCTGCCCATACCCGCCAAGGGCCATTGGCCCTTGGAACCCGCTTGCTTAATGTGAGGAAAGCACTTTCCAGCGAATAACGTGCAATCGGACAAGCGTTGGATTGTTTCTATAGGGGGATGCGTCTAAATACCCTGTGGCTTGAATGTGCTTTCCAATAATGTTTTTCTGATTTTTATGAAGAGTGATGTTCTCTGGAGTCAGTTCAATATTTTTAATTTTATTGTTGTTGTCTGGGTCTGGTTCGTATTTATCGATGCAAAATGGGATGTCTGGTGTAAGTGCGAGATATTTAAATGTCGTTTTGGCGGGGTTTTCCCATCTAAGGTTTTCTTTAGTTGCCGTTTTTATGGTCGCGATACCATTGATGTTGGCTTCCTTTGAGAAGCTGAGGCAATTTTCTGCATGCAAATTTGTTTGATTAATGATGTATAATGATAAAAATGCCAGCGTATATTTTGCGCCATTCAAAAATAATAGCGATAAATTTATTGTATTTCCTGTTTTGGAAAATCCCACTCTATTCTCCGGCGTGCTTGTCGTGTTTTCTTTTTTGTCTAAAGGGATCCAAGGGCTCCAGCCCTTGGCGGGTGCAGGGCGGCGCCCTGCAAACTCGTCAGACGACTACCGCGGGAACACATGAATCGTCACCCGCCGGTTGATGCTTTGATTGACCGGCAGGGGATTGTTGTTGGCGTCGCGGTTGGCGACTTTGGGGCGGGTGTCGGCGAAGCCTTCGGCTGCCAGCCGGGTGGGGTTCATGCCGCGCGAGATGAAGTATCGCACCACCGATGACGCCCGTGCCGCCGACAGTTCCCAGTTGGAGGGGAATTCCTGAGTGGCGACCGGGGTGTCGTCGGTATGACCCTGAACCTCCAGCTGGAAGATGTTATAGCGGGTCGAGGTCAAGAGTTCCGACATCTTGTTCAGGGCCGCCAGTTGGGCGTCCTTCAGCTTGGCGCTGCCGGGATCGAAGAAGCTGGTGCCGTCCAGTTCCAGCACCAGGCCTCGGTCGTCGGTCCCTAAGCCGACCACCGTATCGTCGATCTTCAGGCCCTTCAGCAACTCGCCCATATCGGCTTGCAGCTTGGTCATGGGGGATTCGGAATCGCGCTTGCCCAGGTCTTTGGCGACGCCGCTTTCGACCTTTTCGAATTTCACCATGTCCAGATGCGACATGGACAGCAGCATGACGAAAAAGGCCAGCAGCAGGGTCAGCATGTCGGCATAGGACATCAGCCAGTCCTCGCGCTCTTCCTCCTTTTTGGGGTTCCAGCGGCTGGCCATGGCGCGTTATTCCTTCATACGCAGCATGCGGTCGATTTCGAAATGCAGCGATGGGTCGAGGAAGCTGTTCATCTTGTCCTGGATGTAGCGGGGGCTGCGGCGTTCGGCCAGCAGGGCAAGGCCCTCGGCGACCAGGAAATTGCGGAAGCGCACGATCTCTTCGCGCTGCTGCACCTTGCTGGCGGTGGGCAGCAGGATGATGCGGGCGAAGGTGACGCCATAGAGCGTGCCCAGCAGACCCACCGCCATGCCGGGGCCGATCTTCGAGGGATCGGTGCCCATATGGTCCAGCATGATCACCAGACCGACCAGGGTGGCGATCATGCCGAAGGCGGGGGCGTTGTTGGCCATGCTGCGGATGATGTCGGCGGGCACGGTGTTGCGGTGGAAGGTGGTCTCGACGGTATTCGCCAGGATTTCCCGCACCTCTTGGCCGGTATAGCCGGTGATCACCAGATCGATGCCGAAAGACAGGAAGCGGTCTTGCTGGCGCAGGCGCTTGGCGTCGGATTCCAGGGCGGGCAGGCCGGCCTTCTGGACCATATAGCCCCAGCGGATCATGCGCCCGACCTCGTGGGTCAGGATGGTGCGGCCGACTTTCTGCGTAAAGAAAATCGAGGCGATCAGCCGGAACGACTGGATGACATAGCGTGGTTCGAAGGCGACGAAGGTGGCGGCCAGGGTGCCGCCGATCACCATGATGAAGCCCGCGCCTTCCAGGAAGACGAAGTAATTGTCGGTGCTGAGCAGGATCGAGCCGATAAACAGCAGGATGCCGAACAGAAACCCCAGAAGCGTGGCAACGGACATGCTTCGTGCCCTCGAAAACCCTAACCCCGCTGGCATTGTCGCTCAGAAACGGGTTTTCGGCAATGGCATCAATCGATTGGGTACATTTCCTCGAAAGCCAGATAAGCGTCGGCGGCGTCGATCAGGAAACCATCGACCCCAATGGCAATCAGATTGGTGAAGTATTTGGAGATGATGGCTTTCCAGTCATCGGACCAATAATTCACCATCCAGTAGTTCGGATCGACCGGCATCGGCTGTTTCAGGAAGCCGGGATTGCCCGGCTGCCAGTCGGTATTCCAATACCAGCGCCGCTGCGAGGCCAGACCCACCGGCAGGCGGGCCAGCACCAGCCGGCGCGAACCGAAGGTCTTGGTCTTCAGGGCGGCGATGTTGGCGTAAGAAAAGCCCTGACCGCGGCAGAAGGGATCGACCACCAGCAAATCGTGGCTGGTATGGGCCAGAGCGGTGACCATGGTCTCGACATTGGGGAATTTCGAGCCGTCCAGCACCGGCAGCCAGTTGCGGGCCAGCGACAGCTTGGCGACATGGTCGGGGTTCTCGTCCCAGGGCCGCGCCGAGGGGACCGAGGACAGGCTCATATCGCCTTCCTGATCGGCATAGCTGATCAGCTTGTCGGCGGTGGCGGATTTGTGAAGCTGCTCGACCGCCTGGGCGTCTTTGACATATTCGACGGTGAAGGTCTTGCGGCCCGCCTGACGCAGTGCTTCGGCGGCCTGACGGTAGGGGGTGGCGGCGCCATGCTGGGTAGCAACGCCGTAATGAGCATTCCCCCAGTACAGCCCATCCACCATCATGCCGTCGATGGCCTCCATCAGGTCGGTGAAGACCTCGCCCGATTTCAGATGCGGCTGATTGGCTTCATGCTGCTGTTCCCAATAGCCTTCGATATCTTCCTTGACCAGCAGTTCGGGGGCGTTGCGCAGCATCACCTGCAATCCGGCCTTATGGGCGGCGCTGCCCAGTTGGATGACCATGGTTCGCATCAGTCGGCGGAAATTGGGAATCTGCTCGATGGGAGTGTCGGCGGCGCTGCTCAACACTTTGTCTCGATCGCCGGGGATCAGGCGGCCGGTGGCGGTCACATCGGTGGCCCAGGACAGGCCGGGCAGGGCCAGGGCTCCGGTGGTGACGAGGCTGGAGGCGAGGAAGCGGCGGCGGTTCATCATGCAAGCATCTCCGCAACGGTCTCGGCAATGGCGAGGCTGGAGGTCAGGCCAGGGGATTCGATGCCGTACAAGGCGACCAGGCCCGGCTGGCCATGCTGGTCCTGGCCCTGGATGACGAAATCCACCGCCGCATCTTTCGGTCCCTGGATCTTGGGGCGGATGCCGGCATAGCCGGGGCGCAGGGCTCCGTCGGCCAGACCGGGCCAATAGCGGCGGATGGCGTCATAGAACACATCGCCGCGCGCCGGATTGACGACGTAATCCTCGGCCTCGATCCATTCCACATCGGGGCCGAAGCGCCCCTGGCCGGCAAGGTCCAGGGTGTAATGCACCCCCAGCCCAGCCGCGACCGGGGTGGGATAGACCAGCCGCTTGAAGGGCTGGCGACCCGACAGCAGGAAGTAGTTACCTTTGCAGAGATGGAAGGGCGGCACGGCCTTCAGGCCCTGGATGGCATGGCCCAGCGTCTGAGCGCCCAACCCCGCCGAGATCACCAGCCGTTTGGCGGTGATGCTCATCGGTTCGGCTCCGCCGACTTGCAGGGTTACACCGTCCGGGCCGGTCTCGCCCGACAGCACCGGGCTGTTCAGGGCCAGCATGGCGCCATGTTTCTCGGCCTCGCCCAGCAGCGACAGCATATAGCCGTGGGTATCCATGATGCCGGTGTTGGGCGAGAGCAGAGCGGCGCGGCAGCGCAGCTCCGGCTCCATGGCCATGGCCTGCTCGCCGGTGATGCGGACCAGCCCGTCGACGCCGTTCATCTCGCCCTTGGACAGGATGGCGTCAAGCTGGGCCTCTTCTTCTTCGGACGTAGCGACGATCAGCTTGCCGGTGAAATGATGGGGAACTCCGTGGCTGGGCAGATAGTCGCGCAGCAATTGGTTGCCGCGCACGCAGAGTTCGGCCTTCAGGCTGCCGGCGGCGTAATACATGCCGGCATGGATCACTTCGCTGTTGCGCGAGCTGACCCCGGTGCCGATAGCGTCGGCGGCCTCCAGGATCAGGACCTCTTGTCCGGCCTGGGCCAGGGCGCGGGCGGCGGCCAGTCCGACCACTCCGGCACCGATCACCACGCAGTCCACAGTTTCGCTCATCGCGGGGAAATGTCCTTATTTCAAAAGTGGTTGCAGGGCGACAGCATAGCATCGGCGAGGCTGTTGCACCACTCCCCGCCGGGCGAGTAGAGTGCGGGCATGACGAAGACCGTTCTTCCTTCCGTCTGCCCGCACGATTGTCCGAGTGCTTGCGCCCTCGACGTCGAGATGGACGACCCCGACCGGGTCGGGCGAGTGCGCGGGGCCGATCAGCCTTACACCGCCGGAGTCATTTGCGCCAAGGTGGGCCGCTATGCCGAAGTGGTGCATTCCGACCAACGCATCCTGACTCCCTTGCGGCGGGTCGGAGCGAAAGGCGAGGGGCGGTTCGAGCCGATTTCGTGGGATCAGGCGCTGGACATCACCGCAGAAGCCTTCCGTAAGACTGCCGCCGAGCATGGGCCGGAAGCCGTCTGGGGCTATTTCTATGCCGGTACTCTGAGCCGGGTGCAGCAGACCGCGATGCCGCGTCTGCGCGACGCTCTGGGCTGGTCGCGCCAGCTGGACACCATCTGCAGCCATATCGGCGGCACCGGCTGGAAGGCTGGCGTCGGTCCCATGAGCGGGGTGGACCCGCGCGAGATGGCCGAGTCCGATCTGATCGTCGCCTGGGGCTGCAATATGGCCCATACCCAGGTGGGTGCCATGCATTGGGTGACGCGGGCCAAGAAGGAACGCGGCGCCAAGTTCGTGGTGGTCGATCCCTATCGCAACGCCACCGCCGAGAAGGCCGACATTCATCTGAAGCTGCTGCCCGGCTCGGATGCCGCCTTGGCTTGCGCGGTGATGAACGTACTGCTGGCCGAAGGCTATGCGGATCGGGAATACTTAAGCCAATACAGTGACTTCGGTCCTGATGTTGAGGCGCATCTGGCGACCCGCACGCCGGCCTGGGCGGCCCCCATCACCGGCTTGAGTGAGGATGAGATCATCGCCTTCGCCCGGCTGTTCGGCTCGACCAAGCGGGCCTTCGTGCGGCTGGGTTATGGCTTCACCCGCCAGCGCAATGGTGCTGCCGCCATGCATGCGGCAACCTGTCTGCCGACCATGACCGGAGCCTGGAAATATCCCGGCGGCGGGGCGGCGGCCAGCGCCTGGAGGAACTTCGCGTTCCTGCGCGAAGACCTGCTGGAAAGCCCTGGTTCGACCGCCCGCATCCTCGATATGTCGCGCATCGGCCCGGTGCTCTGCGGCGATCCCCGCGATCTGGGCGATGGGCCGCCGATCAAGGCCATGCTGATCCAGAACACCAATCCGGCGGTGGTCGCGCCCGACAGCCTTTCGGTGCGTAAGGGCTTGTCGCGTCAGGATTTATTCCTGGCGGTACATGAGCAGCGAATGACCGAGACGGCCCGCTATGCCGATATCGTCTTCCCGGCCACCACCATGCTGGAGCATGACGACTTCTACATCTCCTACGGCCATACCTTCCTGCAGGCGGCCAAGGCGGTGATGAAGCCGGTGGGCGAGGCGCGGTCGAACCACTGGCTGACCTCGGAGCTGGCGAAGCGCCTGGGCGCGTCCCAGCCGATGTTCGGCAAGCCCGACTGGCAGGTGGTGGACGAAGTGCTGAAGGCCTCGGGCCTGGCCGGGGCCGACGATCTGGCGGCCAAGCGCTGGATCGACTGCGCCCGTCCCTTCGAGCAGATGCATTTCCTGGAGGGTTTTGCCCATTCCGACAAGCGCTTCCACTTCAAGCCCGACTGGGCGGCATTGGGGGATGAGCAGGGCCGCATGCCCAGGATGCCCGACTATCTGGACATCAATGATGTTTTGGATGAAGAGCGTAATTTCCGTTTAGTAACAGCGCCTTCCAGGCACTTCTTGAATACAAGCTTCAGCAATGCGGCCTCCTCTCGCAAGGCGGCGGAGCGTCCGACCGTACTGCTGCATCCTGAGAATTTGGATGAACTGGGCTTCGCCGAGGGCGAGTTGATCCGCATCGGCAACCGTCAGGCCGAAACAAGGGTTTGGGTCAAGCGCTCGGATACGGTAAGAAGGGGCGTGGTGGTGGTCGAAGGCGTCTGGCCGTCCGAGGATTTTCCCGGCGGCGTCGGCATCAATGCCTTGACCAGCGCCGAGCCTGCCTGGCCGGCGGGGGGAGCGGTGTTCCATGACACCACCGTCTGGCTGCGCAAATTGGGGAAAGAGGAACAGGCATGACGGCCAAGATCATTGTCGTCGGCAATGAAAAGGGCGGCACCGGCAAATCCACCGTCGCTATGCATCTGGTGGTGTCGCTGCTGAAATTGGGGGCCAAGGTTGGCAGCATCGATCTGGACGCCCGTCAGGCGACTCTGACGCGCTATGTCGAGAACCGCCGCCGCCGCGCCGAAAGCGGGCAAGGGGCGGCATTGCCGATGCCGGCCCATGAGCCGGTTCCCCCCACCGCCGACCCGGCTGCGGACGAGGCGCGGTTCCTGGATGTGCTGACGCATTTCAGCGAAGCCTGCGACGTGGTGGTGATCGACACCCCCGGCAGCGACCATCCGCTGTCGCGTCTGGGGCATTCCTACGCCGATCTTTTGGTGACGCCACTGAACGACAGCTTCATCGATCTGGATGTGCTGGCCAAGGTCGATCCCGACAGCATGAAGATCACCCGTCCCAGTCATTATTCCGAGATGGTCTGGGAAGCCCGCAAGATCCGCGCCCTGCGCGGACAAAAGGACGGGGCCGAATGGTTCGTGCTGCGCAACCGCTTATCGTCGCTGGATGCCCGCAACAAGCGCGAGATGGAACGGCTGCTGGTCGATCTGTCCAAGCGCATCGGCTTCAAGACGGTAGGCGGTCTGAACGAGCGCGTCATCTATCGCGAGCTTTTCCTGGAGGGACTTACCCTTTTGGATCTGGGCGAAGGCTCGGGCGTCGAGATGAGTCTGTCTCATGTCGCCGCCCGCCAAGAGCTGCGCCGGCTGGTGGATGCGCTGGGGCTGGCGGCACTGCTTGCCTCGACTTCGTCATAAATCGGACGTAAATCAGCCCAAACCAACGGATAATTCCCAAGCCCGTCATGCCCCCGTTGCTTAAAGGGAAAAGGCGTGGCACAAACGGAATCGGTTCCCGCCAATCGGCAAGAGCAATCGGGAACCGAGGAAACTTCTGAATAAGGATGTCATCAAGATGTCTGCTAGCGTGCGCAAGTGTGTCTTCCCGGTCGGTGGCCTCGGCACCCGTTTCCTTCCCGCCACCAAGGCCATGCCGAAGGAAATGCTGCCGGTCGTTGACAAGCCGCTGATCCAGTACGCTGTCGAAGAGGCGATCGCCGCCGGTATCGACCATTTCATCTTCGTGACCAGCCGCGGCAAGACCGCCCTGGAAGATCATTTCGACTATGCCCCCGAACTGGAGCGCACCCTGAAGGAGCGTGGCAAGACCGTCGAGCTGGCCGCCATCAAGGACGGCATGCCGAAGTCGGGTCAGCTGTCCTATACCCGCCAGCATGAACCGCTGGGCCTGGGCCATGCCGTCTGGTGCGCCCGCGATCTGGTGGCCAACGAGCCCTTCGCCGTGATGCTCGCCGACGATCTGATCATGTCGCAGACCTCCTGCCTGAAGCAGCTGGCCGACGCTCATGCCGAGGTTGGCGGTCATGTGGTCGCCGTGGCCGACGTGCCGCGCGAACATACCAAGCGCTATGGCATTCTGGATGTGGTCGCCGATAATGGCCGTCTGGCCCGCGCCAAGGGTCTGGTGGAAAAGCCCGAGCCGGACAAGGCGCCTTCGACCCTGTCGATCATCGGCCGCTACATTCTGGACCCCAGCGTCTTCAAATATCTGGATATGCAGATGCGCGGCGCCGGCAATGAAATCCAGCTGACCGACTCGATCTCGCGCACCATCGGCGAAGTGCCGTTCCACGGCCTGCGCTTCGAGGGCCGCCGCTTCGACTGCGGCGACAAGACCGGCTGGCTGCATGCCAACATCGCCTTCGCCATGACCCGCCCTGAGATGAAGAGCGGCGTCGAGGAGTTCCTGAAGGAATTCAAGTAAGCGTTATTCTGTTCACTGAAAGCTCACTGTAAGGAAGGACACCATGCGTATTGCCATGATCGGGACCGGCTATGTTGGTCTGGTTTCCGGCGCATGCTTCTCGGAATTCGGCATCGAGGTCATCTGTGTCGATAAGGACGAGGCCAAGATCGCCGGCCTGCATCAGAACAAGATGCCCATCTACGAGCCGGGCCTGGATGCGCTGGTGGCCGACAATGTCAAGGCCGGCCGCCTGTCCTTCACCACCGATCTGAAAGCGGCGGTGGCTCAGGCCGACGCCGTCTTCATCGCCGTGGGCACGCCGTCGCGCCGTGGCGACGGCCATGCCGACCTGTCCTATGTCTATGCCGCCGCCAAGGAAATCGCCGAGGCGATGGACGGCTATACCGTGGTGGTCACCAAGTCGACCGTGCCGGTGGGCACCGGTCGCGAGGTCGAGAAGATCATCAAGGAAACCCGTCCCGACGCCGATTTCGACGTGGTCTCGAATCCTGAGTTCCTGCGCGAAGGCTCGGCCATCAACGACTTCATGCGTCCTGACCGCGTGGTGATCGGCACCGAATCCGAGCGCGCCCGCGCCGTGATGAAGCAGCTGTACCGCGTGCTCTATCTGATCGAGACCCCGATCGTCTTCACCTCGCTGCAGACCTCGGAGCTGATCAAATACGCCGCCAACACCTTCCTGGCCGCCAAGATCACCTTCATCAACGAAGTCGCCGATCTCTGCGAGGCCGTGGGCGCCGACGTGCATGACGTCGCCAAGGGCATCGGCCTGGATGGCCGTATCGGCAAGAAGTTCCTGCATCCCGGTCCGGGCTATGGCGGGTCCTGCTTCCCCAAGGACACCCTGGCGCTGGTGCGCACCGCCCGCGACAAGGGTTCGCCCCTGCGCATCATCGAGACGGTGGTGGACATCAACGAGAAGCGCAAGGCGCAGATGGCCGACAAGGTCGTCAAGGCTTGCGGCGGCTCGGTGAAGGGCAAGACCATCGCCGTGCTGGGCCTGACCTTCAAGCCCAACACCGACGATATGCGCGACAGCCCCAGCCTGGTGATCGTCCCGGCCCTGCAGGCCGCTGGTGCGACCATCCGCGCCTTCGACCCCGAGGGCATGGAAGAGGCCCAGAAGATGGGTCTGGACCTGACCTATTGCGACGACGCCTATACCACCATGGACGGCGCCGACGCTCTGGTGGTGCTGACCGAGTGGAACGAGTTCCGCGCGCTCAACCTGACCCGCGTCAAGTCGCTGCTGAAGACCCCGGTGCTGGTCGATCTGCGCAATGTCTACGAGCCGTCCGAGATGATCGGCGCCGGCTTCCATTACGCCTGCATCGGCCGTCCGGGCAGCGCCTCGTAAGGCGAGGCTGCCTCTGGCACATAGAAAAGGCGGAGCCCGATGGGTTCCGCCTTTTTTGTTACCGGGCTGCCGCCCGAACCTGCTTGAGGCTTGGGCCTCAAACCCCGTTACACCGGGCTATCCGGGAAGCACAGCTCATGTCGCGCCCGCCATTCCGGGCCGACATAGTTCAGCATCAGGCTACGGCGGATGCCGCCGATCGGGCGCTGGGTGAAGCCGTGCCAGGTGTCGTTGCCAGGCACGAAGGCCATGCCGCAATTGAAATCGCCCGGTACCGGGATGCGCGGCTGGTCGGGACCGGCATAGATGTCGGTGCCCCAGCTCGAGGCCTCGGGCCCGGTGGACAGATAGATCAGAATGGTGACGCGCTTGGCGCCGATATCGGTATGGGGCTCCAGCCAGAAGCCGTCGCCGTCGCGGCAATATTCGATGCGGGCATGACAGCCGGCATAGCTCTGGCCGGTCAGCTTCTCCCAGGCGGAGACGACTTCGCGGGACTGAAAAGCCTCGGCCAGCGCCTTCATGGCCGGATTGGCGGCTTGACCTTCCTGATTGAAGAACACCCGGCAGTCATTGTTGGCCGCCCGCGTGCCGGTCGAGAAATCCACTTCCGGCAGCACCACCGGCATCGAAGCCAAAGCCAAGGCCACATCGCCATCCAGCATGCCGCGCGGCGTCCAATGCCGGAAAGGCGAGGACAGGGTCTCGGCGGCGGCAAGGGAACGGCAGAGGGTAGCGGCGGTGGTGGCGGAATCCATCAAAGGGCTCTCGATCCGGCAGAGAAAAAGAAAGCCGCTTCATACCGCAGTTTGTGGTTGAGAGCTAGAACTATTCGAAATAGCCCTATGGATGGTACGGGGATGGCACGGGCCTCATGATCTCGGCATGGACCTGCCGTCTCCATTTGGTGGGAGGCGGCGACAGCGGGCAGGGGCCAGTTGGATGAGGTTTCAAAAAGACCGGATCATAGGCTTCGCGCACGGCGCGAAAAGCTTCCGCATCGAAATATGTTTTACGGGGTGCCGCGATCAACATCTGGCGATAGATTCTTGCGGCTTCGTGGGGCAATCCGCCTTCCAGTCGCATCAGGGCTATCGACAGCTTCTGCTCGAAGAAATTCAGCATGAAATCTTTATCTGACTCTTCATCGGATTCGTCGATCTCGTAAAGAGACGGCAGTTCATCGCAAGCCTGGACATAGGCCTGACCATTCCATTTCAGCGCCAGGGGAACGGTGATGGCGTGGTTGCTGCCTTGCAGGCCTGGCACCAAGTCCCACTCTGTCTCCATGGAGATGAGATAATGGCCATCCTTGCTGAAGGCGTAGGGGATGGTATCCATCGGCGTGGCGTCGCGGACCCGCTCGTCCAGATGCAGCGAGGCGACGCCGTAGCAATCCCAGGCTGAGCCGCCGCAGCCATAAAAGACGGCCAGCATCGGGGTGCCGTCGCCGAAATGATCGGTGCCGGACGGCTCGATGATTTTGACGATGCTTTCTTTGATGGTCATCACCGGCTTGGCCTGACCGGGGGCGGTGATGCGGAACAAGGTCAGCTTGCTGCCGTAATCAAGGCTGCGGGTTACCATGGCCAGCCAAGCCGGCTGGCCTTTCCAGCGGAACAGTACATGCTGTTTCAGCTGATAGGATGGGCCGATCCAGCGATGCAGCTTGGTGACAAGGTCCGGTAGCCAACTGGGCTCATCCGCCACGCCATAGGCTAATTCATGGGGCTGTGCCGGATTGAAAAGCTCCTCTGCCGCCCAAACGGGAAACGAGACGAGCAAGGCGCACAGGATCAGGGCAAGGCGGCGCATGGTCATTCTGGCGATTCAGGGTGAAAGAGGGGAGGGGTGAATGTCATGACCTCCTCTTGCCAATCCGAGTAACTCAGGCCTTTCGGCGAGACGGGGCAGGCTTTCTGGCGAGACGGCGAGAGGATGGCCTTCTCAATCGAGGCACTTATTTTATGAGGTCTTCGGAACTGTTTCCGTTGCTGCTTTTGGGCGTCACGATAAAGTCTGGCGGCTTCGGCGAAGTTGCCTTTTTGAAGTTTCAGCAAAGCCAATTCGATATTCGCCCGGAAGGCATCAACTGCATCATTGTCCTGCATCCTGATGCGCAGCGATGTTTCCAGCGCGGGCGCATCATAAAGCTGAGGTAAGTCCTTACAGGCCTCGGTGAAGCCATGTGGGCCCCATCTGAGGCCGACGAGGGTATTGACGAGACAGGGGTAACAATCCCCATCATCGTCCTCGGGGCCGTAGCTGGCCACCACGAACGCACCGTCCGGACTGATATCGACCAGCTGGTGGCCGGGCGCCGTCACCGTGGTGACCCTGTCGGCCAGATGAAGCAGGATGATGCCCACAGGATCGGGGAAAAACCCCTGATCATGTTTGAGCGCCAGAATCGCTGCGCCGTCATGGAAAAAATCGCTGCCGCTGGGCTCTATGATGGCGAGATTGGTGGCGGACAGAAAAAGCTCCTGATAGCCCGTGCCGGGGCCGGTGATGCGGATCAGCGTAACCTTGCTTTTGATGCGGTCCGTGATGGTCACCGCCAGCCATGCCGGTGCTCCCTTCCAGCGGAAGAGGACGTGCTGCCGAACCTCTCCATAGGGCAATCCGTGCTTGAGCATGTCTGCCACCCAGTCGGGCTCGTCCTGCGGGGCGTAGGCCAGGGGATGTTCGGCGGCTGGGTCATATTTGTGCGGAACGATGATGTCGCCATCATAGGCGGGACGCAGAGGATGCTCCTCGGCGGCATGGGTTTGTGCTGCCATTCCAGCCACCCAAACTACGGCCGCCGCTAGACCCCATCTTACCCAAGCCCACATCTGTCTTCCCCTTTGCTGCTTGCCACTATGCGGCGACTCCTCCCGTTGCTCAACCCTTGCCGCGTCGCATTGATGACCGATCCGCGACAAGCTTCCTGCCCTCCCTTCCCAGCGGCCGGGAAAAGGAGTAAACCATTCAGATAAAATGAATTCAGGGGGCAATGAATGTCCGTTCTGGTGCGTGCCACCACGCCTTTCGCCGGTCAGAAGCCCGGCACCTCGGGTCTGCGCAAGAAGGTTTCCGTCTTCCAGCAGCCCAACTATCTGGAAAACTTCGTCCAATCCATCTTCGACAGCCTGGAAGGCTTTCAGGGCCAGACCCTGGTGCTGGGCGGCGATGGGCGGTTCTTCAACCGCGAGGCCATTCAGATCATCCTGAAAATGGCCGCCGCCAATGGCTTCGGCCGGGTGCTGGTGGGGCAGGCGGGCATTCTGTCCACCCCCGCCGTTTCCTGCGTCATTCGCAAGCATAAGGCCTTCGGCGGCATCGTGCTGTCGGCCAGCCATAATCCCGGCGGTCCGACCGAGGATTTCGGCATCAAGTACAATATCTCGGCCGGCGGCCCGGCACCCGAGAAGGTGACCGAGGCGATCTATGCCCACAGTCAGCAAATCTCGGAATATCGCATCTCCGACGCCGCCGATCTCGACATCGACCATCTGGGCGCGACTTGCCTGGACGGCATGGCGGTCGAGGTGATCGATCCGGTCGCCGATTATGCCGAGCTGATGGGCCAGCTGTTCGATTTCGCCAAGATCAAGGCGCTGTTCGCCGGCGGCTTTCGCATGCGCTTCGATGCCATGCATGCCGTCACCGGGCCTTATGCCAAGGCGATCATCGAGGGCATTCTGGGGGCTCCCGCCGGCACCGTGATCAACGGCACGCCGCTGCCCGATTTCGGCGGCGGTCATCCCGACCCGAATCTGGTGCATGCCCATGATCTGGTCGAGGAACTGTTCGGCGCCAATGGTCCCGACTTCGGCGCCGCCTCGGACGGTGACGGCGACCGCAATATGGTGCTGGGCCGCGACTTCTATGTCACCCCGTCCGACAGTCTGGCGGTGCTGGCGGCTCATGCCACCTGCGCGCCGGGCTATGCCAAGGGGTTGAAGGGCGTCGCCCGCTCGATGCCCACCAGCCAGGCCCCCGACCGGGTGGCGCAGGCGCTGGGCATTCCCTTCTTCGAGACTCCCACCGGCTGGAAGTTCTTCGGCAATCTGCTGGATGCCGGCATGGCGACCTTCTGCGGCGAGGAAAGCTTCGGCACCGGCTCCGACCATGTGCGCGAGAAGGACGGCCTGTGGGCGGTGCTGATGTGGCTGAACCTGCTGGCGGTGGAAAAGCGCGCCGTCGCCGACATCGTGCGCGACCATTGGGGCAAGTTTGGCCGCAACTTCTATTCCCGCCATGATTACGAGGCGTTGGATACGGCGGCCGCCGAAGGGCTGATGGAGCATCTGCGAGCCAATCTGTCGGGCTGGAAGGGCTCGGTGCAGGGCGGCTTCCAGGTGGCCGAGGCCGACGACTTCGCCTATACCGACCCGGTCGATGGCTCGGTCAGCAAGAAGCAGGGCATCCGCATCATCTTCGCCGACGGCTCGCGCATCGTCTATCGCCTGTCGGGCACCGGCACCGAGGGCGCTACGCTGCGGGTCTATATCGAGCGTTATGAACCCGACGCCGCCAAGCATGGTCAGGATACTCAGACGGCTCTGGCCGACCTGATCGCTCTGGCCGGGCAGTTGGCCGAGATCGAGGCGCGCACCGGACGGGCCAAGCCGACGGTGATCACCTAGGGCTGGTGCTCTTATCCCAAGCTTTGGGAAGGCTCGTTCGCCGATTGGCGGGCGAGCCTTTTTCCTGTCGGATTTTATCGCTGTTAATTTAACTATTTCATTCGATATAAACTTGCCATGCCTATGGAGGTTGGGCACCATCCTAAAGAATGGTTTTTAAGCTCGCTAAGGTGGTGCATGCGCGACAATGGTCCGGTGACGAACAAAGACGTGACGTTTGGCGAAGATCAGGTTCTCGCCTCCAGAACCGACTTGCAGGGGCGTATCACATATGCCAATGACGCATTCGTGGCCATCAGCGGCTTCACGCGCGAAGAGTTGATCGGTTCTCCACATAATCTGGTGCGTCATCCCGATATGCCGTCCGAAGCTTTTGCCGATCTGTGGGCCACCGTCAAGCGCGGCGCGCCTTGGGAAGGCATCGTCAAGAACCGCTGTAAGAACGGCGATCACTATTGGGTTCAGGCCAATGTGACGCCGGAAGTGGAAAACGGCCAGGTGGTCGGTTTCCTGTCCTTGCGCATCCGTCCCAGCCAAAAGCAGGTCGAGGCGGCGGCGTCGGTCTATGCCCGTTTCAAGGCCGGGCAGGCCGGCGATCTGGTGCTGAGCCGCGGACGGGTCGAACCGAAGAGCTGGCTGGGGCAATTGCTCCATGGCCGCGCCTCTCTGAAGATGCGTCTGCAAGGCGTGCTGGCCAGCTTGATTCTGATCATGCTGGTGATCGCCGGCCTTGGCGCTTATGGCCTTCAGACGCTGAGCCAGAAGATCGAATCCGTCTATGAGCGCAACACCGTCACGGCGATCCAGATGGGCATGATCGTCGAAAAGATGCGCCATAATGACAGTCTGCTGGCCTTGATGGCCAACGACATGAGCATGAATGCGCCCCAGGCCGATATCGATC
>Ga0182039_10000054_pt1 | contig 69505 bp, 72 predicted proteins | sample sta12Can44000111_FD_125975 | JGI IMG/M metagenome (GOLD analysis project Ga0182039, IMG submission 125975) | Lab enrichment of tropical soil microbial communities from Luquillo Experimental Forest, Puerto Rico - statanox.12C.anox.44.000.111 | ecosystem: Environmental > Terrestrial > Soil >...
ACAGTATCGGCAAAGGCATATTCGCCTTTCCTTTCCTTCAGGGCTGGAACTAGGGTGAGGGCGGATCAAACGTCGGCGAGCCATGAGTAGAGCTTTGGAGTCTGGTAAGAACCGGGCCAATCTCTTCTAGTTTTTGCCAAACATGAAGATCTCAGTCGTCATTCCGGTTTTCAACGAGCGTGGCACAATCGAGCAGGTCGTGAACGCAGTCCGGGCAGCGAAGGTTGGCGACATCGAAATCATCGTCGTGGACGACGCTTCCACCGATGGAACTCAGCAGGTTTTGGAGGAAGAAATTTCCTCCCTCGTCGGCAAGATCATTTATCAGCAGCAAAATATGGGAAAAGGCGCCGCGCTTCGCGCGGGATTCGCTGCTGCGACCGGTGACATCATTTTAGTGCAGGACGCTGATCTCGAATACAACCCAAGCGATTACCCGATCCTGCTCGAGCCAATTCTTTCCGGGAAAGCCGACGCGGTTTTCGGCTCGCGGTTCATGGGCGGCCGGCCCCACCGCGTTTTGTATTTTTGGCACATGGTAGGGAACAGATTCCTAACGCTGCTTTCGAACATGTTTACCAATTTGAACCTGACCGACTTGGAGACGTGCTACAAAGCGTTTCGCGCTGATGTGCTGAAAAGTCTCGATCTCCGAGAAAACCGATTCGGGTTCGAGCCGGAGGTCACGGCCAAGCTGGCGAAGGCGCGGTGCCGGATTTACGAGGTCGGCATTTCCTACAACGGCCGCACCTATAGCGAAGGCAAGAAAGTGAATTGGAAAGACGGCTTCCACGCCATCTACGCGATCATCCGCTACAATTTGTTTCCGTGATACCCTCGGCCACCGCTTAGCGATCTAACCAGACAAATCTTTCTTAAATGAAATGCTGAAAATCTACTGAACCAATCGGTTGGCAGTCCCCCGATCTATCATCACGAAAGGATTGTTGTTCCCATAGCTGCGCCATGGCCCCGGCGGAACGTCTTGTACTCCGACAAATCGCCAATCAGTAAGGTCGGTCGGTTGCAATCCAAGATAATCGCGGACAGCCGGAGAGACATCCAGTCCGGCGCCGAAGTTAGCATTCGGTTTGGGCCGCTCGTTGCCGAAGACGTACTGGAAATGATCGGTCCGGAATGGACCGCAGTCCTCCCACTGCGCGTAACAAATCAGGTTTCCCTTGCGAATAGCGATCCAGTGATCCTTGCAAACGGATTGCCCGGGTGCGGTGTACGCCTGCTTGAACCACGGAATAACGAGAGGCGCTTCCGGTTTAAATTGCCCATTGATCAGATCGTTGTAAGGCAGGGCGACATAGAAAGGATTTTGTCTGGGAATAAACGCAACCGGAACGTAATTCCGTCGACTCGATGTCTCAGGCGGATCAAAACCGCCATAACTCACGATCCAACTTAAATCCCACGAACTCTTGTCATTCGAAACAGGATTATTGACGCTAGCCGGTTCGCCGACCCAAAATACCGTCGTCACAATGTTCCGCTTCCATGGAGTCCGGAAGGTGGTCGGGATTTGCACCATGGGCGCGGCGCGCAAAAGCCCTTCATTGTGCAACTTCATTGCGTACCGAGTAAAATCTGCTGCGGCCGCGTATGGCGAACTCGAGGGATCGAACGCGTCTGTGAGAACGCTGCTCCCGCTACGGCCGATTCCCCACAAACCGAGCGCAAACAAAAGAACGCCTACCGCTACCACGCGGACGCTCCTGAAGACGAGGTCTGCGCGACGTGTCCTCATGATTTACAGGGCTTCATATCCATCAAACACCACGTCGGGCCGGAACACAAGCCCGCGTTACCGAAGTAGTTCATGATGGGCGTCTGCTCGCAGCCAGGGCCGCGTCGCCTCGGGCCGTTGTGAACAACTGACACAGTGCGAGAAGATCAGCAGTTCGCACAGGGACGGATTTGCGTGCGGAGCGCTTGTTTCTGGATCAAACCCTCACTCGGCTCAGCGTGAACACAGTTTCGGTTTCGGCGCCTATGCTCCCTCAGTCGCAAGACTTCGGCGTTTGGTTTGTAAAGTGATCACCAACCGACTCTTGATCGCTGGTTTCAAAAATAAATTGCCGAGCATGCCATTGCTGGTCGCCGAATGCGAAAGACAACAGTCACAATCGGGAAAACGAACCTGAACGATCCGACCAGCCTGAATATTACCGATCAGAGTGTCGACGCGCCCGATGGAATCCCCGTCCCCGAGACCAACAATTCCACCGGGGGGACGGGCTGTGTTAAGCGTTAACGCAACATTTCAGCGATGTTTCTTTTCGTCTAGGTAACCCGCGCCAAGCACGAATCCGGCGCAAAACAGCGCTGCCGCGGTCGCGAACGGGACCGGATCGAACGGCGCCGGCGGAAGGTCGACAATTCCATGCTCATTCGTCCGGGCAGCTTGGCAGACATAACGACCGCGTCGTGGAGGCCGAAAATTTTCCACGAAATCATTTAGACGCTCGGGCAGATCGGAATCGGAAATGGGAATACCGTGGCCAGCGCCGATTACATTCGGGTGCAGGCTAACCAACGCTCTCAAGGACCCGCGCGCTGCCTTCCAATCAATCGTGGATGGCGTCGGCGGCCGCGCGAGTTCACGTTTACGGCTGATCAACGCGCTCCAGGAATCCATGTTCACCGTTACCAATGCGTCGCCGGTGAGAAGAACCCGATCGGAGCCACGAAACAAACAGATGTGTCCGGGTGAATGTCCGGGCGTCGGCAACCATTCCCAACCCGGCGCGCCCGGAACTTTATTGGTTTGCAATTCGCGCAACCGGCCACCCAAGTCTCTCGAAAGCGGGGGTAGGAATCGTGAAAGAAACGCGGTCGCGCCGCCGACCGTCGGGTCAGCCGGCGGATAGGCAGATTTTCCATTGAGAAATGGAGTTTCCAAGCGGTGCGCGTAAATCGGCGCGTCCCACGCATCCGCGAGAGTGGCGGCGTTCCCCGAGTGATCAATGTGACCGTGCGTCAAAACGATCACTTCCGGGCGCGACCCCGAACCGAAGCGTGCCTCTGCTGCGGTCAGGATTTCGCGCGTACCGCCCGGAAAACCAGTATCGACAATGATCCATTTGCCACCAGGACGGCCGATGAAATAAACATTCGCAAAACTCACCGGCAGCCAGCCGACATCCGGTGCGATTCGAGTGATCAATCTGATCGGCATTTATTCAGCATTTACGGTGATTGTCGATCTCAGTTGTTAATCCTTCGCTGGAATCGTCAGGGTCACACCTTCTTTCAAATTGTCCGGGTCATCGATCTTGCTTTCGTTGGCGTCGCGAATCTCGCGCCAGCGCTTCGACGTTTTGTAAAATTTCCGCGAAATCGAAGCCAGCGTGTCGCCTTCCTTCACGGTGTAAATGTGCGATCCACTTTTCGATTTTTCTTTGTCGGTGTGATGCGATTTTTCCGGCGCCAGGTGCGGCTTCACCGAAGCGGTGTCGATTTGCCTATGCAGACTGAGATTCTCATTTCGCAGTCGCGCTGCCTCGGCGCGCGTTACCACCGAATCGCCGGACAAACTCGTGCCAAGGGCAACTTCATCGCGCTGCATAAAATCTTTGACCTCAACTGCGTGCGCGCCCTCCGGATTGAGCACGAGATAACGTTTGAAATGATGAAGCGCGTGTAGCGGATCGTTCAGTTTATCGTCGTAAAGCAGCGCGAGTTTGAAATGCACCTCGGCAGATTGCGGTGTGCCATCGAGCGCGGCTTCGTAAAGATTAATCGCCCACAGATAATCACCCTGGGCCGCTTTCCAATCTGCTTCTTTAACCAGCCGCGCGGTCCGCGACGTGACCATCCGTTCGCAACCGCTCAGCAGCATCGCAACCGAAAGAGAAGTAGCGAGAATTTGAAAGCGAAGATTGTCGGCGCACATTTCTCGTGATTCAACGTCCTTAATTGTGAAAGCTGAGTCGAGCGCAAATTTTTTGGCTTTTGGAATTGTTTTCGCCCGCCAACGATGTCGGTCTTCGGCGAACCAACAGTCGGCCAAAGCTACCGAATCAACTTTACGGATATTGACGGCAACGCCCTTTCAATGGCAGGTGGTCACATCACGAGCGTCGTTTTAATCAGCAATGCAAATGTCGATAAAGCGCACTCGGCGCCGCAATCCGGATTTTTGCCTTGGCGATCCGACTTGCCGAATGATCACGGTCGTCGCTTTTGAAACAAAACACAGCAAACTGGCCCGCGCGCTTTTTACTTCATTCATGCGCCGACGTGTCGATTCAGAATCGAAGCAGCTTCAAACCCGCTCCGATAGACTTCAGATCGTGCGAAACGCCCGTCAGGACGTTTCGCCGTCGCCGATTTCGAAGCCGCGATTGCAGCGCCGTTTGATTCAAAGCCGAGTCGCGGCGCTGTTTCACGTATTCGTTTTCGGAAGAAAAATGGCGAACTCATCAAGCAGTGGAGCGATGTTCCAAACGCGGAAGAGTCGGCCGCCGCTCCAAAACGAGATTAATACTGCGGCACGTCCGAACCGATCTCGTCCAACCATCTGGCAATTCCGCCCTCCAGATTAAACACATTCTCGAAACCCGCTTCTCGCAATAAGCGCACCGCCTGCGCACTACGCTGGCCGCTGTGGCAGTGCACGATCGTCAATCGCGGTCGATCCAATTCATTCAATCGATCGGGCAATTCACCGAGCGGAATCAACTTCGCGGTATTGATGCTCGCGATCTCATGTTCGAACGGTTCGCGCACATCGACGAGCTGAAAATTTTCCCGCGTATCGAGTTTTTGTTTCAGTTCGCGCACCGAAACAGTCGGGACAGCGCTGGTCGAGACACCGCAAAATTGTTCGTAATCGATTGGTTGGGTGATGGTCGGCGAATCGCCGCAGACCGGACATTGTGGGTCGCGCCGAAGATTGAATTCGCGAAATTTCATTTTCAACGCGTCGAAGTAAAGAAGGCGGCCAACGAGCGGGTCGCCTACGCCCAGAATCAACTTGATCGCTTCATTCGCCTGAATCGTTCCGATGATCCCTGGCAAGACGCCTAGCACACCGGCCTGCGCACAGTTGGGAACCGATCCTGGCGCCGGTGGCTCCGGAAACAAACAGCGATAACACGGCCCGTCAAGATGCGGTGCGAAAACGGTTGTCTGTCCATCGAAACGAAAAACAGAACCGTAAATATTCGGCTTCTTGGCAAACACGCAGACGTCGTTCGACAAATAGCGCGTCGGAAAATTATCCGAGCCATCGACGACGACATCGTAACCAGAAACAATCTCGAGCGCGTTCGCGCTGGTAAAGCGGCACTCGTGTGTTTCGATTTTGATAGTTGGGTTCACGTCGCACAAACGATCGCGCGCCGAATCCAGTTTTTTGCGCCCGATATCCTTCGTGCCGTGCAAAATCTGGCGCTGCAAATTACTAAGATCGACATCGTCGAAGTCAACGAGACCAAGTTTGCCGACTCCGGCTGCCGCGAGATAAAGGGCTGCCGGCGAACCGAGCCCGCCCGCGCCAATGCACAAAACGCGCGCTTCATTTAGACGGTCTTGTCCTTCTGCACCGACTTCCGGCATGATCATGTGCCGCGAGTAACGAAGTTGTTCGTCCTTGGTCATCTGGTTTTAACAAGGTCCCAATTGATTCCAACAATCCGTCTGTTCTCGAAACGCTTCAACGATTTCGGGAAAATCAGATACCCCGCGCCTTTGCTTTCCCTAAATCCGACCACTCCAAACTCGCTCCCGGCTTCGGTCTTCAAAATCGTCATCACGCGATTGTTTTTGATCTCGGATTGGAGATGTCGATCCTGCGTCGGCTTCTGCCAGAGCGTGCAGGGCTCGGGTTTGCCGGCGCTTTCAACAATATCGGCAAAGCGTTTCGCTTTCGTTTTCAGCAATTTCACCGGAAAAAAGTTCGCCAGAGAACTACGACAAGAAGGGCAAAACTACCCTTGCTGCCTTCCTGCCCTGGCGGAGTTCGTCCCTCCCCAATCCATAGCCCCCGGACGGAACCGAAACTTCCCCGCAACATCAACAAGGCGCAATCGCGAGTTTTTTTCGTCAAGTCATGAAACTGGTCGCGCTCTTGCTTTTACTTGGCAATTCGGTTGCACACGGTCCTGGGAGCCCGCTACAACAAACGCGATCTCTACCGCGCGGGGAACCGGGCGCCCCGATTTGTATGAAGCTGCTCAGCAAATGCTGCCACATCGGTCGCTAACTCCCGGATCAACACCGCAGTTTCGTTAGCGATTAGCTGAACGGTAGATTCGCTTTGACCCGCGCTTCGTCGGTTTTGTCGAGCACGGCCATTTTCCCAAGCTGTCGTTTGCGCTTCGCGCGTTTGCACGCGAGCAAGTGGCGCCGAGACGATTGCGCGCGCAAAACCTTGCCGCGAGCGGTAATTTTGAAACGTTTCGCGACGGCTTTGCGTGTCTTACTGCGAGCGATTGGCTTCGGCATGAGGCGCGAAAGATAGACGCAGTCATCGTTTTGACAACTGGTTTCCGATTGGGCGTTGAGCCTTCGAAGTTTGCGGAGATTGTTAGGTATGCAAGAGACACAGAAACCGCGCGTCGTCATCATTGGCGCCGGATTTGGCGGACTCGAAGCAGCGAAGAAACTCGGCTGCGAGGAAGTGCGGGTCACGGTCATCGACCGGACGAATTACTACTTGTTCCAACCGCTTCTGTATCAAGTCGCTACCGCAGCGCTCTCGCCGGCCGACATCGCAGCGCCCGTGCGCGGGGTTTTAAGCAAATTCAAAAACATCGAGGTGATTCTCGCCGAAGTGCAATCGATCGACGTGAACACGAAAAAAGTGAGGATGGTCGATGGCGAGCTCGATTATGATTATCTCATCCTCGCAACCGGCGCGCGGCATTCATATTTCGGGCATCCGGAATGGGAGAAGCTCGCGCCCGGCCTGAAAAGTCTCGAGGATGCGATTGAAATTCGCCGTCGCATTTTAATGGCGTTCGAATACGCGGAAAAAATTTCCGACGAAGCCGTACGTAAAGCGGCAATGACCTTTGTAATCGTCGGCGGCGGACCGACCGGCGTCGAAATGGCAGGCGCCATTGCGGAGATTGCGCGTTACACGTTGGCAAAAGACTTTCGGCACATTGATCCGTCTCAAGCGCGTGTGATCTTGGTTGAAGGCGAGCCAAAAGTGCTCGCCGCTTTTCCGGAAGACCTTCGCGACAATGCGATGAAGCAACTTGTCGATCTCGGCGTGGAGGTCCGCACCGGAATTCATGCGACCAATCTTTCGGAACAAGGCTTGCAGGTTGGCAACCAATTCATTCCTTGTCGGGTCAAAATTTGGGCAGCCGGCAACAACGCGTCATTTGTCGGGCATTCGCTGGGCGCGCCAATCGATCGGGTCGGGCGTGTCGTCGTCAATAAAGACCTGACGATTCCGAATCATCCGGAAGTGCAAGTGATCGGCGATCTCGCGAATTTTTCGCATCAAACTGGTGGGCCGCTGCCCGGCGTGTCGTCAGTCGCGATGCAACAAGGCCGCCACGCTGCGCGCAATATTCTATGGATGATCGACGGCCTGAAGCCGCAGCGCTTTTGGTATCTTGACAAAGGCAGCTTGGCGACGATCGGACGGAACAAAGCGGTGGCGGATTTAAAGCTTGTGCATCTCACCGGGATTTCGGCCTGGCTTGCATGGTTGTTCGTCCACATCATTTTCCTGGTCGGTTTCCGCAATCGCCTCGCCGTTCTATTTCAGTGGGCGTGGGCCTACTTCAGTTTTAACAAGGGCGCGCGCCTAATTACGCGGAACTTTCAATCCGAACAGAGACCTCCCACATGATAACCTTAGCGAATACAGAGTTCACAGAGTCTGATTTTCCAAAAGAATATTTTCTCTGCGACCTCGGTGACCTCTGTGGTTGATTCCGATGCCGCTTCGAATTGCCATCGTTGGTTCTGGAGCGGTTGGAACTTATTACGGAGCAAAGTTAGCTCACGCCGGCAGCGACGTTCACTTCCTGGTGCGCGGCGATTTAACGGAAGTTCGCCGTAACGGAATCTTTGTTCGCGGCAAAGGTGAGAATTTCCGAGTCGTGAAAGTCAATTGCTACAATTCGACCACGGAAATCGGTCTGTGCGATTTGGTGATCGTCGCGGTGAAAGCAACTTCCAACTCCGACCTTGTCGATCTCGTTCCTCCACTCCTCCACGAACAAACGATGATCCTGACTTTGCAAAACGGTCTCGGCAACGACGAATTTGTGGCCAAATATTTCAGTGCCGACCGAGTGCTCGGCGGCCTATGCTTTATTGCTGTGGATCGACATTCCGAAACGGAGGTCGAGCGTTACGATTACGGTCTGGTGATTCTTGGCGAGTTCGGTCGACCAGCGCAACCACGCACCCACGCGGTCGCCGCCGAATTCACTCGCGCGGGCGTGAAGTGTTCTGTGAGGGACGATGTTGCGCTTGAGCGCTGGCGTAAATTGATCTGGAACATTCCGTTCAACGGACTCTCGATTCTGGCCGGAGGAGTCGACACCGCCGCGATCGTTGGCGATAAGAACCTTCGACAAATTACGTTAGCGTTGATGGACGAAGTGATTGTCGCGGCCAACAAATGCGGCCACGCGCTGCCGACCGATGCGTGGCGCGAACACATTAAGCGTACTGAGACGATGAGCGGTTACAAACCGTCGACCCTGAAAGATTGGGAAAAGGGCCAACCGTTGGAGATCGAAGCAATTTGGGGCGAGCCCTTACGACGGGCGGTCGCTGCCGGCGCACAAATGCCAAGAACTGAAATGATTTATGCGCTGCTCAAGAAACTCGATCAAGCGCGCCGGTCGCGATGAAAAACCAAATTTTCGAAAGGTCGCCCACAATCACGGTGCGCACTCTTCAACGCAAGGTTTCGGTCAGCGTTTCCGATCTGGAAAGATTCGCCCGAAAAGCCGTAAAACTCTGTCTTCGCATCCCGCGAAATAGAAAGACCGGGCTCCGGCAATCGTCGGAGGTTTCGGTTTTAATTGTTTCCAATCGAAAAATGGCCTCCTTGCATCGACAATTCATGAAGGAACCGGGGCCGACGGACGTGATTACGTTTCAACATGGAGAAATCTTCATCAGCGCCGAGATGGCTAGGAATCATGCCAGGCGATTCGGAACTTCACTCACGCGCGAGCTCTGCTTGTACGTCGTGCATGGTTTGCTTCATTTGCACGGCTTCGACGATCGTGACAAGGCAAGCGCGCGAAAAATGGAAGCGGTTCAGCGGAAAATCCTGGCGAAGGCGGCGCTTTAAAGTGCGGCAACACTGTGATAGCATTTTTTCATGAGCGCGGTCAGCGCCGTGCAGCTCGAACAAGAATCGACATCGACAGTGGAAGCGCCGGTCAGGGAAAGGGAAACGCGCGGTGAAGAAGAGCTCGATGTGCCCTGGCAGGTCGTCGTTCATAATGATCCAGTGAATCTGATGACATATGTGACAATGGTTTTTCAGCGCGTGTTTGGTTATCCACGCGAAAAAGCAGAGCAGCATATGCTCGAAGTGCATCAGAAAGGCCGCTCGATTTTGTGGTGCGGAGTCCGCGAGCGCGCGGAGTTCTATGTCCAACAGCTCCACGGCTATCTCCTGCTCGCGACACTCGAGAAGGTTGCTTAATATGGAAATCTGTCGTGAGGGCGAAACATTGCGGATTTCCGATCTCGATCCATTTCTCGCCGAATTACTGCGACAAATCCCGCCGAGCGCGAATCCCGAAAGCGCGCCCGGAGCGGAAGCGCGCTTGTTCAGCCAACCGTCGAGTCAAAAAGAAATCTGTGCCGAATGGAAAAGTTATGTGGAGCCGGAATTGCGGCGGCTTTTCCAAAGTGCGACCGAAACAGTCGCGGCCGATCTCACCCAGCTCAACGGAAACGAAAAATCGCTGCGCCATCGCACGCTCCGCATTCCGTTCCAGAACGCCGACGCCTGGCTCAGCGCTCTTAATCAGGCGCGGCTCGTAATTGTTGAAAAATACAAATTCTCAGATACCGAATTAAACGATCACGACCGTTTCCCAATCGGGTCGCGTCGCGACCTTGGGCTGTTTCAGGTCAACTTCTACGGTTTCCTCCAGGAATTTATTTTACGCGAGATGGGGTCAGATTAGCGGTCACCTCGCCTCCTGGGATTGACTGAAGGCGTGCCACGGAAAAACGTCGCCTTTTCTAGGCGGCGGCCGATCGATTTCGACCTTGCGACGTTGCTCGGGAGAAGCCTTGCCGTGGGTAAACCGGCGATTGCGCGGCGCGCTTTGTGCGGCAAAAGTTAATTTAATGCCCGGCAGCGCTAAAGACTCAGTCAGCGATCCGCTTTGGTACAAAGACGCGATCATTTACGAGCTGCACGTCAAAACCTTTCATGACAGCGACGGCGACGGCATCGGCGATTTTCGCGGGCTAATCCAGAAGCTCGATTATCTCCAGGAACTCGGCGTCACTGCGATCTGGCTGTTGCCATTCTATCCCTCGCCGTTGCGCGATGACGGTTACGACATCGCCGATTATTGCGATGTTAATCCGAACTTCGGAACCCTCGACGATTTCCGCGCGTTTTTGGCCGAGGCGCACAAACGCGGACTGCGCGTGATCACGGAATTAGTGATAAATCACACGTCTGACCAAAACCCGTGGTTTCAAAAATCGCGGCGCGCGACGCGAGGCTCACCGGATCGCGAATTCTATGTCTGGAGCGATACGCCTGAAAAATATTCCGAGACGCGCGTCATCTTCAAAGATTTCGAAACGTCCAATTGGACGTGGGACCCGCTCGCTAAAGCGTACTACTGGCACCGCTTCTACTCGCACCAACCAGATTTGAATTTCGATAATCCCGCCGTGCACGAAGCAGTCGAGAAAGTTTGCGATTACTGGCTCGGCATGGGCGTCGATGGACTCCGACTCGACGCCGTGCCTTACCTTTACGAACGCGAAGGCACGAACTGCGAAAATCTACCCGAGACGCACGCGTACCTGAAAAGATTGCGGGCACATGTCGATCAAAAATTTCCCGGTCGCTTGTTGCTCGCAGAAGCGAATCAGTGGCCTGAAGACGCCGTCGCCTATTTCGGCAACGGCGACGAATCGCACATGAATTTTCATTTCCCACTGATGCCGCGAATGTTCATGGCGCTGCAAATGGAGGATCGGTTCCCAATCATCGACATTCTCGAGCAAACGCCGCCGATTCCCGACAACTGCCAGTGGGCAATGTTCCTTCGAAATCACGACGAGCTCACGCTCGAAATGGTCACCGACGAGGAGCGCGATTACATGTGGCGCGTTTATGCCAACGATCCGCATGCGCGGATCAATCTCGGCATTCGCCGCCGTCTCGCACCGCTTCTCGCGAACAATCGGCGCAAGATTGAGCTGCTTAACGCGCTTCTCTTTTCAATGCCCGGCACGCCGATCATTTACTACGGCGACGAAATCGGCATGGGCGACAATATTTATCTCGGCGATCGCAACGGCTGCCGCACGCCGATGCAATGGAGTCCCGACCGCAATGCCGGCTTTTCTCACGCCAATCCGCAACAACTCCATCTCCCGGTCATCATCGATCCCGAATATCACTATGAAGCGATCAACGTCGAAAATCAGCAGAAGAATTTGTCGTCACTGCTTTGGTGGATGCGCCGCGTCATCGCGATGCGGAAGAATTTCAAGGCGTTCTCGCGCGGCTTGATTGAATTTCTTTACCCTGAGAACGCGAAAGTTCTCGCGTTTTTGCGCCGCTATGAAGACGAGACCGTTCTCGGCGTCGTGAATCTCTCGCGCTTTTCGCAATTCGTCGAACTGGACCTTTCCAAATTCGCCGGCTCAGTCCCGTTGGAGATTATCGGTCGCAGCCATTTCCCACCGGTCAAGAAGTCACCTTACTTCCTGACGCTCAACGGACATTCGTCCTACTGGTTTACGCTCGAGCCGCAAAGCGGGCGGAAGCGATCGGAAAAAAAGCGCGTTGTCCCGACACTGAACGCCCGACCCGAATTGCAGTCTTTGCTCGACGACGGCTCGCGAAGTCACATCGAAACCAAAGTCTTGCCGGAATACATGGTCAGTTGTCGCTGGTTTGGTGCGAAGGCACGAACACTCCGCCAAATGCGCGTTTTGGAACGTTCTTGGATCTCTCCCGAGCCAGACTCAGGGCAATTTTGGGTCGTCGAAGTCAGTTATCTCGACGGGCCAACCGAAAATTACGCCCTGCCGGTGAAGATCGCTTCCCCTGACAAGGCAAAAAATATTTCGCAGGCTGCGCCGCACGCTGTCATCGCGCGCTTCAATGACGGCTCGATTCTTTTCGACGCCGTTTGGGACAATGACTTCCGCGAAAAACTCTTTCGGCTGATGTTGGATCGACAACATGCGAGCGGACGAAATGGAAAATTCGTCGGCGCGTTGAGTCCGCGTGCCGGGCGAGTGACGGTGGTGCCCCCTTCGAATCTTCTCAGCGCCGAACAAAGCAATTCGTCCATGCTCTTTGCCGATAGGTTTTTCCTAAAGCTCTACCGAAAACTTGAAGATGGCGTGAACCCGGACGTAGAAGTCACTCGTTTTCTCACCGAGCGGGTCGGATTTGAAAACGTGCCTGCGTTCAGCGGCGCGATCGAATATCATCGAGAAAAATCGCCGCCGACGGTTGTTTGTTTATTGCAGGATGCCATCCAGGCCGAAGCCGATGCCTGGACAATGACACTCGATCACGTCGGACGTTATTATGAGCGCGTACTGACGCAAAAGACTGAGTTGCAAAACGAAACGACGACGCCCGCGACGCTGATCGAAGATTTGGTTGGCGGGATTTATCCTGAAAAAACGAAGCTGCTTGCGCAACGCACCGGCGAGCTGCATCTCGCACTCGCGTCGGTCGAAGACGATCCCCTTTTTGCCCCGGAACCGTTCAACGCGATGGCGCAACGCTCGGTTTATCAAAACATGCGCGCGTTACTCCGCCGCAACTTCGATGCACTGAAAAAGAAACTGAAAGACGTGCCCGAGTACTTTCGGGAAGAAGCCAACGAGGTCCTTGGCACCGAAAAGGAAATTCTCGCGCGAGAAAAACGTCTCCTCGATCGCAAAACGAATGCCGCGAAAATCCGGATCCATGGCGATTATCATCTCGGCCAGGTCCTCTCGACCGGAAAAGATTTCGTGATTCTCGATTTTGAAGGTGAACCGGCTCGGCCGATGAGCGAGCGCAAACTGAAACGTTCTGCGTTGCGCGACGTCGCCGGCATGATGCGCTCTTTCCAATACGCTGCTTACAGCGCGCTTTGGCAACCGGCAACCCGCAGCGAAGATGTTCCGTTTCTCGAGCGCTGGGCCGACATCTGGTATCGGCTTATGAGCAGTGTGTTTGTCCAGAATTATTTGCAGACCACTGCCGGCGCCATCTTCATCCCGAACAATTTCGAGGACTTCCAAATTCTTCTCGAAGCTTATCTCCTCGACAAAGCCGTTTACGAGATCGGCTATGAACTAAACAACCGCCCTAACTGGGTCGTTATCCCTATCCGTGGCATCCAGCACATTTTGAGAAATAAGCAGATAGATACCGGTGGCCGCGACTTCGAAAAAATTTCCCGCGGACGAGCGTCGTTGTGACGTAAAAAAATTCGCCGTCCGCGCACAGATCCCTGGGCTTAGGCGAACAGGCGAACGGCGAAAATAACGCCTTAGGATGAGCAACATCTCAAAAATCCCAAACTGAAAGCAAGCGCAACGAGCCGTGGTGCTGGATTGAAAAACCAAAAACTCAATTTGCGTATTACATTATTTTGCTACGCTCAGCAGCACAAGCTCATCTAACGAGCAAGAGATGAGCGACTTCCACACTGGTTGCTGCGACGCTGAGACATTAGCGACGGCGCAAAATTGATTTTTGCGCAACTTATGCAGTTCGCCGGTCGCAACATCTTTCAACGCGCCGGAAGGGGCGGTCCTCTATTCGCACCTGCACGAATTTTAACGGCGCGATCCCGGCGGCGACAAGCAGGTTTGTCGCAAGTTCCGGTATTGCCACGGCAAATGTTTCAAAGACCGGATTGCCAAAATCCATGTATCAACTTGTCACCTGCCCATTTCTGACTCACGTTCGTTTTGTTGACAACTCCGCTGAGCACAAATTTATGAACGCACATCTCGATAAGATCGACAAAGACATCGCAGAGAAGCATCTGTTGAAACATCCATTTTATCTCGCGTGGACGCGCGGGGAACTGAGCAAAGAGGCGCTGACCGATTATGCAAAGCAGTATTATCATCACGTCGCCGCGTTCCCGACCCATCTCTCGGCTGTACATGCGAAGTGCGATGATCAACCGACACGGAAACAAATTCTTTCGAATTTGATCGATGAAGAAGCCGGCTCGCCGAACCATCCCGAGCTCTGGAAACAATTCGCTAGCGTTCTCGGCGTCGGCGATACCGATCTTGCGAAGACGGAGAAACAGCCAGAGACGAAGAATTTGATCGACACGTTTCGCTCAGTATGTGGCGAAGGATCGACGGCCGAAGGGTTGGCCGCGCTTTACGCTTACGAGAGCCAGATACCGACGATCTGCGAATCGAAGATCGATGGACTGAAGAAGCATTACAGCTTTACGGATCCGAAAGGCTACGAATATTTCTCCGTTCACATCGACGCGGACAAGGAGCATTCCGCCGCCGCGCGCAAAATGCTGAGTGCGTACATCGATAATCAAAACGTCGACAATGTGCGGATGTCAGCTAATCGTGTTCTCGACGCGCTCTGGGAAATGCTCTCTGGCATTTGCCGGCGCCACGCGGTCGTGTGCTAACGAAGGCGACTTTCCATCCAACTATCTTGACGTAATTCCTTCGGCGAGCTCGACGTGAAACGATTGTTTCATTTTGGTTTGACTGAAACTTAACTCCGCATTGTAATCGCCCGCCGGCAACAACCGTTTTGGATCGTCGCCGCCGTACTCAATGCTCACGTCCTTTGTCGGCCGCAGGTCCCAATTCAGCCGCGTGAATCCGGGTGTGCCCGGTGCTTTCAAGTTCGCGACTGGTTGCCCGGTCGATTTCGTAATCGAAATTTTGATTTCGTCGCCGGTGAATTCCTTGACCCAAACCGTGAAAAGCGCCCCATCGTCTGGATTTTTACCGCGATAAACACCCTTGCCGTTGGAATCGACAAAGCCCGGCTGCAAATACGCTCCGGTTACGTTGCGCACACTAAAAAGGTGCGCTGGTTTCGCCGCGATCTCGGGAGTAAACTCGCGGAACGGCGTTGTATCATCGAGCACCGCGATGCTGCGGCCATGCGTTGCGATCGCCAGATCGGTCGTTCGCGGATGAATTCGAACGTCATCGACGCGAACAGGCGGGACGTCACCGATTCGGACCCAGTGCGTCCCTTGATCAAACGATGCAAACAAGCCGAAGTGCGTGCCCGCGTAAAGCAACTTTGGATTGACCAGATCTTCGCGAATCACTTCAACCGAAGCGTTTGCCGGTAAATCGCCAACCACCGCAGTCCAGGTCTTGCCGAGATCACCCGTCCGCAAGATCATCGGGCGATCGTCCCCCGCGCGATACGCGTTGGTCGCAACGTAAGCGACGTTTGGATCGATATTCGACGGCTCGATGCGCACAATCCATTGTCCACGCGCCGGTTCCGGCAAATTATTCGTCAGCTCGATCCACTTGCCGCCGTCGTTTTCGGTGATCCAAAGTCGACCATCATCCGTTCCCGCCCAGAGCAGACCCGCTCTCTTGGGCGATTCAGCCAGTGAAAACACAACGCCGTAACTCTCGGCGCCGCTCCCAACCGCGTTCGCTTTGTTCGGATCGTTGTGCGTCAGATCAGGGCTGATCACCGAATACTTTTCCATGCGATCCGTGAGCTTGAACACGCAATTGCCGCCGAGATAAATCACGCCCAGTTTGTGTCTGCTCATAACCATTGGCGAATTCCAGTGGAACCGATAACGGACCGCGCCTTCGGACGGTTCGGGACGCAACCGTCGCAACTCCCCGTTGCGCAAATTTATCCGGTGCACTTCACCGCCCTGACTCTCGGCGTAAAATGTATCGCGGTCGGTTGGATCAAACAAAACGTAGAAACCGTCGCCACCGGCAAGCGCGGTCCAATCGCAATTGCGAATCGCTTCCTTGCTTTGCACTCCGCTCGGTCCAACCCAATTCTCGTTGTCCTGCAAGCCGCCGGCGATTCGGAAGTACGGCTTCGAATCGTCGAGGCTGATCCGGTAAAATTCGCCAGCTGGGAATTTGTTCAGGTGCTCCCAGTTTTTTCCCCCGGCAAAGCTTTGATATAGGCCGCCGTCAGTTCCGAGCAATAATCGGAGGGATAATGGTGGCTTCGGCGGTTTGTTTTTGTCCTCGGGTTTTGGCGGCTTCGGCACGGGAACGCTACCCACCTGAATCGCCATCGCGTGACAATCAGGATGAACTTTCTCAGAAAGATCTTCCCGGAAATTTTTCCCGCCATCATCCGAAACGAGCAACGCGAACTGAAGCAAATAAACGCGCTGGTCGTTCGCCGGGTCGATGCGAACTTGGCTAAAATAAAACGGGCGCGGGTCGATTGCACTCATCCGCGTCCACTGTTCGCCGGCATCCTCCGATCGAAACACACCGCCGCTCTTACTGCGCAAATCCTGAAGAGTCCCCGAGCCGCCTTCGTAACTCTGCACGACCGCCATCACGACATTCGGTTTGTTCGCGGCCACCGCGAGACCGATTCGCCCGGTTTGGGCGGGAAGTCCGCCGCTCAATTTTTTCCAAGTCGCGCCGCCGTCAGTGCTTTTAAAAATTCCGCCGACATCTTCACCGTTCGTCGCATTCGACCCGGATGTAAAACTCCACGGCGTCCGCTGACGCGCGTAAAGCGCAGCGTAAACCGTTTGCGGATTGTTTGGATCGAGAACCACATCGCCGCACCCGGTGCGCGCGTTGTGCGGCGCGTTCGCTTGCAAAACTAATTTCCAGGTTTTGCCGCCGTCGGTTGTTTTATAAAGACCGCGTTCGCCACCGTCTACCCACAAATGTCCCATCGCCGCAACGTACGCGACGTCGGCGTTCTTCGGATCGATAACGATTCGCGCGATCGTGCGGCTACTCTTCAGTCCGACATTGACCCAATGTTCGCCGCCGTCAGTCGTTCGATAAACGCCGTCGCCCCAATCAGACGAATTTCGATCGTTCGCCTCGCCGGTCCCGACCCAGATGACATCAGAATCGGAGGGCGCAATCGCGATCGCGCCAATCGAAAGCACTGGTTGTTTGTCGAAAATCGGGTCAAAGCTGACGCCAGCGTCGCCGGACTTGAAGATTCCGCCGTGACCAAGCGCGACATAAAACACGAACGGATTGCGCGGATCGATTGCGATATCAGAAACGCGACCGCCCATAACCGCTGGCCCGATCGAGCGCGCCTTCAGATTCTTGAAGAGAACATCAGCTAATTGCGGTGCACCGGTGGAAGGAGCTGGCGTCACAGAAGCTGACAACGCCGTCGTTGTGCTCACTGGAGAACTAGCCGGCGTCGACCCCGCTAAAGCAGGAGAAGATCCGTGCGGAGATTCTTCCTGAGCGAGGACGACTGAACCGGCGAGGAAAAGCGCGGATAGCACTCGAATGTTCATGGCGTGGATGACGTTCATAACTCGGTTTCGGGTTGTAGGGCAAGCGTGTCGCTTACGTCCTTTCTGCAAGGTCGGCGGAGCGCCGCCCTACATTTCAGCTTGTTGGCGGCGCGCCAAAATTTTGGTAACATTGTAACTTCCTGTATGACCCAGGCGGTTCTCGAAGGAAAGGTTGGAGTTGTTTTTGGCGTCGCGAACAAACGCAGTATCGCTTGGGCGATCGCCCAAGCGTGGGCGAACGCTGGCGCGCGTCTCATTTTCAACTACCAGGGTGAACGGCTGAAAGAAAATGTCGAAGAACTGACGGCCACGTTTGGCGAAAGGACGCCGATCTTCCCTTGCGACGTTTCAAGCGACTCGGAAATCAAAGCGTTTTTCGAAAGAGTCCGCGGCGAGACTGATCGTGTCGATCTTCTGCTCCACTCAATCGCGTTCGCGCCGAAGGAAGCCTTGGAGGGCGATTTCGTAAGCACGACGCGGGAAGCGTTTCGAATGGCACATGACATCAGCGCATATTCACTCGTTGCGCTCGCGCGCAAAGTTGCGTCGATGATGACGAATGGCGGCAGCATTCTGGCGATGACCTACTACGGCTCGGAGAAAGTTGTGCCGCATTACAATGTCATGGGCGTTGCGAAAGCCAGTCTCGAGGCGAGCACGCGCTATCTCGCTTACGATCTTGGTCCGAAAAAAATCCGCGTGAACTGCATTTCCGCCGGCCCGGTTCAAACTTTGGCCGCACGCGGAATCAGCGGCTTCAGCCAAATGTTGAAGCATTATCAGGAACGCGCGCCATTGAATCGCAGCTGCGAACCGGCCGAGCTCGGCGCGACCGGCGTGTTCCTGGCGAGCGACGGTGCGGCGGCGATCACCGGTCAGGTGATTTACGTGGACGGCGGCTATCAAATCATAGGGATGTAAAAGATGATCGCGCACATCTGGCACGGTTGGACTGCCCGCGAAAACGCGGGGAAATATGAAAGGCCGCTCCGCGAAGAAGTCCTTCTCGAAATCGCAAAGCGCTCCATTGCCGGCTACAGAGGGGTGGAGATTTTCATTCGCGAAGCGGGCAACGACGAAATGGGATTCATCACGTTGCTGCGTTTTGAAACGCTCGACCCGGTGAAGGTTTTCGCGGGCAAAGATTACGAGCAACCTGTAATTCCGTCGGAATGTCGAAAGCTGCTTAAGCAACACAGCGAAAAATCCCGCCACTACCGGATCGTCCAGATCAACTAAATGTCATTGGGCGACGAACTGCGGCAGGTGCTCGGCAGCGACGCCGTTGCCGACGATGACGAAACGCTCGCGGCGCATAGCGGCGATAAGTGGTCTGCCGCAGAAGCACCGGAAGCAGTCGTCTTTGCAAGATCGACATCGGATGTGTCGAAGCTCCTGAAATTCGCGTCGGAGCGAAAGACTCCGGTGACCGCGCGCGGTGCGGGGTTCGGTTACGTCGGCGGCTGCGTTCCGGCAAAGAAAGGGATCGCGCTTTCGCTGATGCGAATGAACCGGATCAAGGAAGTTAGTTTCGCGGACGCGATTGCCGTCGTTGAGCCGGGAGTTATCACCGCTGACCTAAAAGCGGCGGCCCGCGCGCAGAAATTATTTTATCCACCCGATCCGGCGAGCATGAAGGATTGCAGCATCGGCGGTAACGTAGCGACCAACGCCGGTGGACCGCGCTGTTTGAAATACGGCGTCACGCGAAATTACGTGACCGGTCTCGAAGTCGTCCTCACGAACGGCGATGTTCTGCGAACTGGTGGACGCGTGCACAAAAACAAAACCGGATTCGATTTGATTGGGCTTTTTGTTGGATCCGAAGGAATGCTCGGCGTCACGACTGAAATCACGCTGCGCCTGCTGCCACTTCCGCCAGCGCGGGCAACGATTTCCACCGCTTTCGCGAAAATGTCAGAAGCAGCCGCAACCGTTCAGGAGATTTTCGCGAAAGGATTCTTGCCGTCATCGCTCGAGATCGCCGACAGCCTCACGCTGGAAGCTGCGCGAAAGGACCTTGGCGAGGTGCTTGTTCCGGAAGGTAACGCGCACCTACTTGTCGATCTTGACGGTCAGGAAGAGAGCGTGCGCAGCGAAACGGACGCGATTCGAAAATTGCTCGCTAGTAAAAAGCCGAATGCGCTCGAAATAGCGACCGGTGAAGAAAATTGTGAAAAACTTTGGACATTGCGTCGCCAATTCAGCAATTCGTTGCGCGCGACTGGCCTTACCAAATTGAATGAAGACATCGTAGTACCGCGCAGCCGCATTGTCGACCTTGTGGAGTTCGCGAAACGGCTGAGCGCGAAGTCGGGGTTTCCGATTGCGTGTTTCGGCCACGCTGGTGATGGCAACATCCATATCAACATCATGGTCGATCGCTACAATCGCGATGCGGCGGTTCGCGAAAAAGTGGAGCGCGCGCTTGATGATTTATTTGCCCAGATCCTCGCCTGGGGCGGTGTGATCACCGGCGAACACGGAATCGGTCTGGCTAAAAAGCGCTGGTGGCCGGACGCAACAAGCGGGCCGGTGCGCGAATTACACCGAAAGCTGAAACAAATTCTCGATCCGAGCGGCATTCTAAATCCCGGAAAATTTGTTGACTAAGTGAAATTTGCGACGAGAGTGCGCGCCTCGCTTCGCTGACCAAGGCTCGGGCCGCTGCCGGGGGGCTGGCTCCATTTTTTTCGCCTGGCGTGGCGTCCAACCATACACAGCGCGTTGCGCTGTCCCTGTTTTTATGAAGCCTGGAAAAATTACACACACCATTGCCGCTTTGTTATCATCGATCTCGGCGCTGTTTGGCCACGGGACCATCACGAAAGCGGAGCCTACAAAAGCGAAGTTAAGCAAAAAGTCTGAGCAACAATCGGACGAATCCCGCGTCGGAATCGAATCGCTCGTTTTCGCGCCCCACTTGCGTTCTGCGGCGGCATCACGCAGTCAGTGTTACCCGTGGAAACGTCAGATTGTGACAACCGTTTTCTGGATTGGCGAAACGCCGAGCGAAAATAATCCGGTTCCGAATCGTTCCAGCTCATGGGACAAGAATTGGTCACAGAGCTACGGCGGATTCGATGATCCGAATCCATCGCATCGAAGCGATTACACGCCGGTGAAATTCACGCCGCGACAAAACCCGTTCTACTGTGCGCTTCCCTACAACGACAAAGCTGCAACAGGTCATCGACCGGAAGCGCCGCGCGTTGTTCCGTGGTTTAGCCAAACCTACCAAGGTCCCGGCGTGTCAGTTTGCAAAGATCGATGGGTCGCGATTCGCAAAGGAAACAGAGTCGCCTTCGCGCAATGGGAAGACGCTGGCCCGTTTCGCACCGATCACTGGCAATATGTTTTTGGGAATGAACGCCCGACACCAAATTTAAACAAAGGCGCGGGACTCGATGTCTCGCCCGCGGTTCGCGATTATCTTGGCTTAAATGAAACCGACGTGACCGACTGGCAGTTCGTCGATTTCCACGACGTGCCGCGCGGACCTTGGTCCAGACTGGGAGAAAACAACACCTTTCTCAGCGCCGACCGGAACCAGGCCTCGCGAACAGCGCAGGCAAAGCGCGGCAGGATTTCGGAACCAAGGCATATTGCTGAATAGTTATCCTTCGCGCTGGATCGACATCAATGGTTAATCGGAGAGGGCCGTGAATTCACATGCTCTTCGTTGACCCGCAGGAATGGGAAGTAACCGCCGACCAACCTGGCTACGATGACGAAGCAAAGAAAAACGAATCCGACGGCGCGGATCGATCGAGCGCGCTCGGCGACTTGTTTCCAGTTCGCGCGCTTATTCACCAGCTCCAGCGCAAGAAATCTAGTCAGCTGTTCTGTTTCGCTCTGACCCGCACACTTGTCTCGGGGCGATCAGTCATTACGCCTGCGAAAATCCGAAAAATTGCTTTTGAAAACGGGGTGCACGCCACCTTTTTTCAGAAAGTCCTCAACTCTGCGCTTTTGCCGGTTTTCTCGCCGCCACGCTCGCTGAGTGGACGAAAGTCTCGCGAGCACCGATGGCGCCCTGAACAAAGGCTACGAGCATCGCGCCGTGCTCGATCCGAATAGGCTAAAACAGCGTTGCCGCTGGCGTCCCCGCGCATAATTTGCCGGGACGCAACATGAAAATCGGGTTCGCCCAGCTCAATCCCACGGTTGGAGATTTACGCGGCAATTTTGATAGGATCCTCCAATCTTACGCGCGCCTCGCCGCTGCTGGCGCCGAACTGGTGATCACGCCCGAGCTCGCGATCACGGGTTATCCGCCGCAGGACCTAGTTTTTAAGTCGCGTTTCGTTCCGGAAACTCTCGAGATTTTGGATGAACTTCATCGCCGCGTCGGAAAAACGGCGTTGCTGGTTGGATTCGTCGATCGGAACGAAGAACGCGGTCGGCCGTTCCATAACGCTGCGGCGTTGGTAGTGCGCGGTCAGCCGATCTGTAAAGCGCACAAATCCCTTTTGCCGACCTATGACGTTTTTGACGAAGACCGTTATTTTCAGCCAGCCGCCCGCGTCGAACCGTTCGATCTCAACGGAACAAAAATCGGTATCACGATTTGCGAGGACATTTGGACAGAACACTATCTCCCCCGCCCGCTCTACGATTGCGAGCCGACACGAAGTCTGATCGAGCAAGGCGCGGAGATCATTCTGAATTTGAGCGCGTCGCCGTTCACGTTGCACAAACCGGCGATTCGGCACGAAATGGTTGCGACGCTCGCGCGCACATACAAACGACCGATTTTTTACTGCAATATGGTCGGCGGAAACGACCAGCTCATTTTCGACGGGAATTCGATCGCAGTGAACGCGGCCGGCGGTTTAATCGCACAGCTACCCGCCTTTCGCGAGCATGAGCAGGTCATCGAAACGGATTCGACGATGGCCGTAGAATTCCGGAAGGAATCGACACCAGAACAGCTTTTCCCGGCGCTTTCATTGGGTCTGCGCGATTATTTGCGAAAATGTAATTTCAAATCTGCTGTGCTTGGACTCAGCGGCGGCGTCGATTCCGCCGTCGTCGCCGTGATCGCAGCGGATGCGCTCGGAGCGGAAAACGTGGTCGGCGTGTCTATGCCGAGCCAATACTCGTCCCGCGGCAGTATCGATGACGCGAAAAAACTGACTCAAAATCTCGGGATCAGATTATTGCATCTGCCGATCGCCGAGACGTTCGCTGTGTTTAAAAGTCAGTTTAAGGAAATTTTTGCCGGATTCTCGGAGAGCGAAGCTGAGGAAAATATGCAGCCGCGTTTGCGCGCGATGACATTGATGGCGCTCTCGAATAAATTTGGGCATCTTGTCCTTTCGACCGGAAACAAAAGCGAACTCTCTGTCGGCTACTGTACGATTTATGGCGACATGGTCGGCGGTCTCGCGGTGATCAGCGACGTGCCGAAAACGATGATCTATGAACTCGCGCGCTGGATTAACGAGGAGAAGGAAATCATTCCAAGATCGACGATTGAAAAAGCGCCCAGCGCGGAACTCAAGCCGAACCAAAAAGATCAGGACACATTGCCACCTTATGAAATTCTCGATGAGATTTTGCGGCTCTATGTCGAAGAGAATTTGAGTGCCCGCGACATCATCGGTCGCGGGTTTGATGAGAAAACTGCGCGATGGGTACAGCGCCGCGTCGATCTTAACGAATACAAGCGCGAACAAGCTGCGCCCGGCTTAAAAGTCACGTCGCGCGCTTTCGGTCTCGGCCGCCGCATGCCGATCGCCCAAAAATACGTCGACTGAACTCAGAGTGATGCGCGGCTACCTGCTTCTCGCGTTTTTTTCCTTACCCTTGTGCGCTCGCGGCGCCGATCTCCCATTAGCTATCCCGGTCCAGATCACGCATGCTCAAAACTTCGACCCGTCGCCGTCGCCGGATGGGAAACGGCTTGTCTTTATTTCGGTAATTTCTGGGAAGGAGCAATTGTTCACGATGAACGTTGACGGTTCGAACAGCGTGCAGCTCACGCGCGATGATGCCGATCACGAAGACCCGGCATGGTCTCCGGATGGTGCCCAGATCGCCTTCGTCCTGATTGCCGGCGGCCGCGACAGCATCGCTGTGATGCGCAGTGATGGCAGCAAGGTCGAAGTGCTGACGCCGAAGGAGCAAAACACGATTCATCCGAACTGGTCTTCCGACAGCAAACAGATCATTTACTGCACAAACGATGATCTCCGACCGCCGAAGAAAAATACGGCCGAGATCTATTCCATCGATTTAGCGACTAAGAAGGTCACGCCGATCATTACCGGAGGAATCAACACCTACGGCTCATGGTCCCCAGATATGCGCCAGATCGTGTTTCGAAAAATCATCGGCGACGAAAATTCGGAAGTGTTTTTGGCGAACAGCGACGGATCCAACCTGCGCAACTTGACGAACAATCCATTCTTTGACGGGTGGCCGGCGTGGTCACCTGACGGAAGACAAATCGCGTTCGCTTCGAACCGGCGCGGGCACGGTTACCAGATTTTTGTGATGAATGCCGACGGCAGTAATCCCCGACTGGTAGCGAATACCGAGGGCCGCGCAACCGCACCGCGCTGGTCGCCCGACGGCAAAACGATTTATTTTCCAAATTGCGTGGAGAAGGATTACGGGCCGGATTGCGAGATCCTAAGCGCACGACTGAGTCCGTAACTTTTGACCTTGCCAATCGCACAAAAATATCGCGACTGAGCTTTGATCATGATGCGATTACAGGCTACTTCGCGTCTTTCTCTGGATTTCAGTGCTTGGTTACCGCATTGGCCTGGGCGGGAAGCTATTCGATCTGTTAACTGTCGCCGGAGCTTCGAGCGCAAACCTACTCCTATGGCTGTCGTGCCGATAACTCAAAGGCACGACGGAAAGGGCTAAACCGGTCGTCGGGAAGAGCATCGATTGCCGGCACCCGATGCGGTTGCCCTACAATTTTAGTAAGTCGCGTTGCCACGGAACAAGCAGCACGTCGGCGCGGGATTGGTTGGCGGCGATGGCGTCGATAGTTGCGCGTGGCGCGATGAACGATGCTTCGATGTGCGATTCCTTCGCGGCGTGATCGCGATTGTGACGAAGTCTCTCCATTCGTTTCACAACTTCCGCGCTCGGTCGTGTTCCGGAGCGGCAGGGACGAACCGGCCAATCTTTTTCCGCTAAACACAAAGCGCGCGCGGCAGCTTCACGGAAACCATGGCGGCGACGATGGGAAAAATATTTGTAGTCGGGCGTTTCACCGCGGGCGAATCTTTCGGCCGAATGGATCAGCTCGCGGTTCTGTAGAATGTGAAACGGCGGGCGATCAGCCGCTTCGGCTTCCTTTTCGCGCCAATTCCAAAGCTCGCGAAGAACCGCCGACGCGCGACCGCGTAGCGTACCCGCTCCGGAAATTCGCCACGCTTCATCGGTATCGCGTTCGCGATCGATCGCGGCCTGCTCGAGAGCGCGCTGACATGATTGCCGAAACCATTGCATTCGCTCTCGCGATTCCAATTCCTTCTCCAAGCGCTCGGCCAGCGGCAGCAAGTAACGCGTATCGTTGATCGCATATTCGGCCATCTTTTCTGAAAGCGGACGCTGCGCCCAGTTCGCTTTTTGCGAGCCTTTGGTCAACTCGACGTCGAAATAACGTTTCACCAGCGCAGCGAGACTGAATTCGCGAATGCCGATCATGCGCGCGGCGATGACGGTATCGAAAATCTCTCGCGGAACGAAATTCAAATTGCGTCGGAGCAATCGCAGATCGTAATCGGCGCCGTGAAACACGATTTCCTTTCCTGCGAGCCCGTCGCGCAACGGCCCAAGATTGACGACCGCCAGCGGATCGACAATGACGTCATACTTCGGGATGCTGATCTGAACCAGACATAGTTTTTCGCGGTAGCAATGCAAACTGTCGGCTTCGGTGTCGATCGCGATTCGATCAACGGATTGAAGCCGCGGAAGCAGGTCACGAAGCTGCGTAGCGGTCGCGATCACTTCAATCCGCTCAGCAGCAGCTCGGCATTCGTCTTGGTCGCGTGTAGATTGTCGATCAACTTTTCCATCGCCTCAATCGGTGGCAGCGCAGTCATCGCTTTGCGCAATTGTTGAATCCGTTCCCATTCGTCCGGGTGATAAAGTAAATCTTCCCGCCGGGTCGCCGAAAGAAGCGGATGAATCGCCGGGTAAAGGCGTTTTTCCTGCAACGCGCGATCGAGATGGAGCTCCATATTGCCCGTGCCTTTGAATTCTTCGAAGATCAATTCGTCCATGCGACTACCGGTTTCAGTGAGCGCAGTCGCCAGAATAGTAAGGCTGCCGCCTTCTTCGACGTTGCGGGCGCTCCCAAAAAACTTCTTCGGCTTAATCAACGCCTTCGCTTCAACACCGCCCGACATGATCCGGCCTTTGTTCGGTTGCAAATTATTGTAGCCGCGCGACAGACGCGTGAGGCTATCGAGCAAAATCACCACGTCCTTTTTCATTTCGACCAAACGCTTGGCGCGCTCGAGCACAAGCTCCGCGACCTGGACGTGACGCTGAACATCTTCGTCGAAGTTAGAATGATAAATCTGGCAATCGATCTCGCGCGCGAGATCGGTCACCTCTTCCGGGCGCTCATCGACTAGGAGAAGAATCAGAACAATGTCGGGATAATTCACGCGAATCGCTTTGGCGATCTCTTTCAATAAGATCGTTTTACCAACTCGCGGCGGCGCGACAATCAAACCGCGCTGACCGCGGCCGAGCGGCGCCAGAAGGTCTACGCCGCGCGCGCAGATCGAATTCATCTTCGGATTTTCGAGCATGATTCGGCCCTGTGGGAATTGCGGCGTTAGTTTTTCGAAATCGGTTGGCTCGCTCCACTTTTCGGCGGGCTCGCCTTCGGTCGTAAGCACGTCGTCGAGCACGAGACCCTTTTCGCGATCGCGCGGAAGTCGGAGTTTGCCGCAAAGTTTTTGGCCTGGGCGCAACCGGTAGAGATCAATCGCCGCGCGTGGGACATAAACATCTTCCGGAACCGGCAAAAAATTCAGCTCGGGATAGCGAAGCAATCCAAAAGATTCGCCCACCTGATCGAGAAAACCTTCGGCGGTGACAGTCGCGCCCTGGCCGAGCGCGGCGCGCGCGATGTCGAGAATGTGATGATGCCGCGTTCGCGCGGGATGGAGCTGCAAATTGAAATCAGCCGCGACCGGCAAAAGATCGTCGAGCTTCTCCAACTCGTTGATGCTCAGCTCGCGCGGTTTTTCTTCAGTCGCGGCAGCCGTCCCGGCTGCATTTTTATTCGCTTCTTCGTCCATTTTTCCTGACGCCAAAGTTCCACCAGGCTATTTGCCTGCTCCGAGAGCACCGACCGATCGTCGTTGTTCCAGACAACGTGATCGGCTCGTTTGATTTTTTCTTCCAGAAGCATTTGCGATTTGATCATGGCCTCGGCCGCGCCACGCTCGATTTTCATTCGTCGCACCAGATTGGCGAGCTGGATGTCGAGCGAACAGGCAACCACGACCACTCGGTCGCATAAGCTCTCACCACAGGTTTCATAAAGAAGTGGAATGTCTGCGAAAAAAAATTCGGGAGATTTGCGGTGCCTCTCCGCTTCAACGCTCCATTGCCGGCGAATCCGAGGATGGAGAATTTCTTCGAGCGCGCTTTTTTTGGCGGCGTGCTTAAAAATCATCGCGCGAAGTGCCTCGCGATTCAAGTCGCCATTGGGCAAAAAAATGTCGAGCCCAAATTGCGCGCGCAGCGCTTGCTTAACCTCCTCAAGACCGACAAGTTGCCGGGCGACGGCGTCGGCGTCGAAAAACTTCGCACTGGGAAGAATGTCCCGCAGACACTCGCAGAAAGTGCTTTTGCCTGTGGAAATTCCACCGGTGATTCCGATTGCTGGCACGTGTTGATCCGGACCCAGCAGTGATTAGCCGATCTTGGCCAAAAAGAAAAGCGGCCCGTGCTTGACGCGGAACATCCCGGAGATCGCGCTTGACGGGATTGCTAGCGACTAAGGTTCGCAATAGGTCTGGGTAAATGTGCGTGTAGGCAGAAGCCCGACCCGTTTTTAAGGTGGAAAGATCCCAGTCCCTTGAAACCGTTGATCGGTGCGAGGAGGTGTTGGAAATCTGAATTTCAGCTCGGCTGGTGCAACCAGTGTAATCGCTACGCTTTCGCCCGATTTGCGCCGCTTAATTGCAATCATCCTGATAGCTGCCGTGTTTTTAGGCGCAGCGGGACCGATTTGGTTGCAAATATGGAGCGGCCACAAAGATCCAGACGATTTCGCGGTCGTTTACGCCGGCGCACGCGCAATGCGGGATCATCTCGACATCCATCACGCGACGCATGGCATGTACATTTACTCGCCGTTTCTGGCCTTTGTTTTTCAACCGCTCGCCGCTTTTTCGCTGCGCATCGCAGCGCTCATCTGGCTGGTTTTAAGCGGAATGATCATTCTTGCGGCGTCGCTGATCGCAGCCTGGAAGGTGACCGATACCTGGCGCGTTTCCGAGGGAGATGATTCAATTCCTTGCCTGATTTCGGCGATAGCACTTCTCTTGAGTTTCGAGAAAATTCGTAGCGATTTCATCCTTGGCCAAACCGATTGCCTGATCCTGATCGGTCTGGTTGTTATTTTGTGCCTGCTGGAGCGCCGGCCGTCGCTAGCCGGCCTAGCAACGGGCGTCACGGCGAACTTTAAATACCTGGCCCTGATCTTTGTCCCCTACTTCATCGCCAAGCGGAACTACCGCGCCGCGCTCGGCACGGCGATTTCGTTCCTTTTCTTTTTCTGTCTTCCGGCGGCCGAGATCGGCCTGCCGTCTGATCAAGCTTTACGCGCTCAACGCTGTCGCGGTCTTCGTGAAAGTGATTGCCGGGGGTGCGGCCGCGCATTCGGCAGCGCCGGGTCGAACTCCAGTTGTTAATTCTCTCACCTGGGAAAACTCGGTTTCGTTGACGTCCTCGGTTCTTCGAATAACACGCGCCCAAGGAATTCCGGACACAGTCGGCGCGCTTGTGATCGCGGTTTTGTTTTCGGCGTTCGTGGCTGCGATAGTTCTAATCGGGCGTCATTGGGGCATAGATCTTTTCAGACCAACGACTTCGCAATCGAACGTGAGGCGCGAGCGGGCCGCAACAATCGAGTGGGCCGCGCTGATTGTTTTGGCACTTGCCTTCGGTCCGCAGACGACCGCGCGCCACATGATTCTCGTCATGCTGGTCTACACGGTTGCGTTGGGAATATTCTTTGCGCGGCGCCAAAGGGGCCCTCGGCTGGCGCTAATCATTGCAATGATTGCCGCCGCACTCACGCTGTCACTTCCGTTCCGTGAAACCGGAGTTCATCCATGGCTCAAATCGTTGAAAATGATGGGCGCGGCCAGTTGGTGCGCCGTGCTCTTGGTGCTTCTAATCGCCTGGATCGGTTGCCGAACAATTTCGAAAACGAGCACTGTTCGCGACTAAACAAAAGTCAAACGGTCAGTAGGCTCGACACCGCCTACGAACGATGCCGCGCATTCGATCCGGCAAATGACATTTTCCAGTATCTGCCGGTCGCTGCGAGAAGATTTACCAACATGTTTTTAATCCGGCGACCAATGGGCGTAGTAGGCATCGGGCGCGGTGTCGAGCCCGGTGGCGACTTCCCCAAGTTGACCAATTAGCTTCTTCGTCTGGACGTCCATCAAATACACGCCGAATTCGCGCTTTTTCTTCTTACCGGATACAATGGCGACTTTTTTATCCAGCGATTTGCCATCCTTGATGACAAGGAACTCGCCTGGTTTGTAGTCGTACTCGACCGTCGCGTGGAGGTGAACCGCCGTCACGGCAAACACGGCCAAAGCAAACGCTTCGATGGCGCGCCTTTTCACCGCGGTCCGATGAGGAATGCGGTAACACGAAAGCTCTGGTTCTGGCCATATTCGAATTCGAAACTGAACTCCGCGTCCGCATCTTCCCAGATCAATGTGTAGTGGTTGTCGCTTGCCCTTTTCGGCTCGGCTTTCAGCGCGTGCGACCGCATGAATGGAGTGAAAAACAAATCGTACTTGGCAAGGAACTCGGCTTTGTCCTTTATCGGAATGGTCTCGACGTTGCCTTTGCGTTCGATCGACCAGTCTTTCACTGGGAACTCAATCAGATCAGCGATTTTATTCTTATCGTTGGCTTTAACGGCCGCGGTGAAACCGGAATAGAACGCCCGAAATTCCGCGTCACGCAATCCGCTTTGCTGCGCGAAGCAGCTCGCCGCGCGGCTTGCAAGCAGCAGACCAACGAATGCGGCGTTACACAGCTTTGATTGCGATTTCATCAGCGTTCGAACAAACCCCCGATGATTCTCTCGTGCTCATTACAATGGGTGCTTCGCGCGACGACAAGACAAAACAACGCCGCGCACCGGCTGGCCGTCTGCTTCATCGATTGGTTAGGCGAAACATAATGCAAGCACCTCAAGCGCAAACACTGCTATTGAGATCATCATGCGAACCGTATGTACTCTCTCCCAGAGCTTCCAAATCTCCATCACGTTTGCTGTGGAGCGGACGCGCTCCGAGTCATTAGCTTTGTGGATCGGCACATTGAATCCTAGAGTCAGTATAAACACGCAGATAGTTCCTACTGCCAGAGCGATCAGATCAAAGCCCACTCTTCCGGGGCGAGGACCGAAGAGAAAACAACCACGCGATGCTGCTGAGAATCGCTGCGATCCCGAGAACCGACATAACGCGAACGAAATACGTATGTTGAATCTGTTGAAGCTGCACAAAAGAGGAAGCAGGCAGAGCCGGGCGCGCAAAAACTAGCTCCCCTGCGGTCGCCAAAGAAGACGCCAGCCAGGAGACGGGTCGAAAGCAGAGCTAAAAAGTGGGTGACCGCGATCAAGTATCCATAATATCCTCTCTTTCACCGGTTTATTTCTCAGAATTCCGAGCAATTCATTACCACGCGGCCGCGGCAAGTTTCGCTCCGGCAAAGGACTTTGCATTTTTCCTGCACAGCGACCGCTCCGCAGACCGGGCAAGTAATCGCCTGACCAGCGGAATCTCCGGACGTTGCGGCTTCTTCTAAAGACCTCGATGGAGCGCCGGCAGAATCAGGTCGAAGGCGTTTTTTCATTTCAGAGGCATAAACTATTGCAGGCCGAGCGTACTCCCACCGTCGAAGTGATATGGAAAGAAACGGTTACCGCGGACTCATGGCTACTCCACCAATTACACAGAACAGCCCGCTCTATTTCGCTCATCACAAGGCTTCACGAGCTCGGGCCGCGCTTTTTCAACGATTGCGGAAATCGCCTACAAGGAAGGTCATCCGCGGCGGCCGATTGATTTTCGAGGGATTCATTCTGCGAGGAGCGTGTCGATAGCGGACGCCCTAATTTAGCCTGCTCCACAACTGGGCGCGCGAGCGAATCTCCGCCGGCTGTCGGAGCTTTGATCAATGGGAGCGCGAGTAATGCGATTGCTCGTAGCCGGCGCCAACGTTGATCTGCATATGCTCGTTCCCGACTCCGCCAACGATGTAGCTGCCAAATTCATCGCCGCTGAATTTGCCGCCGGCCGAATGGCCGTAGAAAATTCCGATCTCGCCGCCGGTCCACGACAGCGATGCTTTTTCCGCGGCGAACGACTCGGTGGACGAATAATCTTTTCCATCCTTCGGATCTATCACCGGACCCACAACTACATTCTCTTGGTGTCGTGGGGCGGCGGCGTTCGCCGGCACCATTTCAAAATGGGCGATCCGCGCGGAACCCATTCGTCCCAGAGCGGTCGAGCCGGGGACTCTTCCATCTAAGAAATCGCGCATTGAAAGGTCACGAACCAAATCAGAGCTGTCGATCGAGCTAAAAAGTTCCGGGCGATAGAACCCAAAGATTGGGTCGAAGTCTGCCCGCGCCGTTTGTTGCGCGATCAGGCCAAGTCCTACCAAACCAATTATCACCGCAAGCGCCCGTTTCATAACCGGGGAATTCACAACCGAAATGGTATCAGCGCCAGCAGAATTTTGCACGTCCTCGATTTAACCTGGTTGGTCTGCAATAGTTGCGGCGTTTATTTCATCACTTCGAGATGAAATCGGTGCAGGAACCGATGGGCGAATGGGGCGACCATGAGCCAAGCAATTCCAATGAATGCGAGTCCCGAAAATAAGGCATAGAACGAAGCGAAAATTTTGGCGGCGTCCGATTTCAACAAATCGACCGGACCCATCCCGCCTAAAATCACGGATGCGTTCAGAAGCGAATCGATCCAGTCCAGATCTCCGATGAAATGGTATTCGAAAACGCCGATTGCCAGAGCGACCGCGACGACGAGAAGCGCAAGTGACGTGTGTCGAGCGACACGCCGCATGAACTTCGCCCCGGCTCAACGGGGGATCAATTCGGTGTTCGTCATGCTAGCGCGGTTGTTCCTCAAGGAGCTTGATCTTATCCGCTGTAATCGGGTTCGGGTAAATCCGATAAATTTCCTGATATTCGCGGAGTGCTTCATTTTTCTTTCCGGCCGCGTCCAGCGATTTGGCTTGCTGTAAATGGTTCTCGGCGTCTTTCTTGGCGTTATCGCACGATAACAAGACCGACTCGAGATATTGCCATAACAGTTTCTGATTGTCACGAGTCGGTGCAGGGTAGTGTCTGAAAAAGGCCAATAGTTTCTGACGGCCCTCCGGCGCGCTCTTTTTGGTCAGGTCGCGCGTCATTTCACCGAGAGTCGTCAACGCCTCCGCGGTTGCAGTTTCGGCGCCACATTCATAGAACGTTACTTCGTAGCCCATTTTCGAGCGAAAATCGCGCACTAGATCGGCAAGAGAAACGATGCTTGCCACAACCGAGGCCGGCAAAGCTTGAACGGCGTCAATTCGATTGATCTCGCGGAAATTTCCCGTGGCATCGCGCACTTGCCCCAGAACGGACTCCGTTTGTTTTTTAAACTGCGCGATCAATTGATCCTTCGATTCGGCTGCCGGCGGGGTAGCAGCCGGCGGCGGCAGCGCTGCCGATAGCTCGACCGACGGCGCTTCTTCGAGCACATTTCGTAAAGATGGCGCAGGACTCGCCAGCACCAATGAATCGCGGCTCGACCCCTCAGCCACTTCTTCCAATGGAGAAGCTTTCGCGCTCGACTGGGGAGCCGACGAGGATGCGAACGATTTCAAAACTGGCGGCGTCAATCTTGGCGTTAACAAAGGTATTGTGGTCGGTGCGGCCATCGGCGATCGCACAAAAGCCGGCGTTGGTAATGGAGTTGCCGTCGGAGTTGGGCGCGGCGTTGGAATCCGAGCCGGAGACCGCGACGGAATTGGTGTTCGTAAAAGCTGCGACTCTTCAGTCGGCGGTGTTGCAGCAGGCTTCGGGGTTTGCTGCCGGGGCATAGGTGTCGGTGTCGACGATGGAGCGCGGGTTTCGATCGATCCCGGCTCCGACCAGTCGCCAGCTTTCTCTCCATTTACGAAGTTTGTTTGTAACCGCGTATTGCCCTGTTCTCTGATTACCGGTCCCTCAAATTTTCCGTGCACCATCTTTCCTGTATAAATGTTGACCACCTCACCGAGTCGATACCACATCAGAGTCCCCTCTCCGGTCGCATACCCGTCTACGTCGCGCAATCCGGACCAGGTAACTTCCTGCGCCACGCCGCGCAGATTATTCCAGACCAGGGTTTTCCCGTCTTTAGTGCGCTGGTATCGCGCGCCGCTTGCACCGTTCGCGAATAACAAAAGGAGGCAGACGCAAACAAGAAAGCATCGGGCGCTCACGTCGGGCCCTTTTCACTTCGAGCCAGCACCCTTTAATGCATTCCCGAAATATTCAATCGTCTTCTTGATTCCCTCGTCGAACTGAACTTTCGGTTCCCACCCGAGAATTTTCTTGGCGCGCGAAATGTCCGGCTGCCGCACTCTCGGATCGTCTACTGGGAGCGGCTTGTACTGTATTCGCGATTTTGCGCCAGTGATGCGAATAATTTCCCCGGCGAATTGCTTGATCGTCATCTCGCGCGGATTACCGAGGTTGACCGGCTCGTGAAAATCGCTCATTGCGAGTCTGAAGATTCCGTCGATCAAATCCGAGACGTAACAAAATGAACGCGTCTGTAATCCGTCACCGAAAACCGTCAGCGGTTTCCCGGCCAACGCCTGGCCAATGAACGCCGGCACGACACGCCCGTCGCGCAACCGCATTCGCGGCCCGTAAGTGTTGAAGATGCGCACAATCTTCGTGTCCACTTTGTGATAGCGGTGATACGCCATCGTCATCGCTTCGGCGAATCGTTTCGCCTCGTCATAGACGCCGCGCGGCCCAATCGGGTTAACGTTACCCCAGTAATCCTCCTTTTGCGGATGCACCAGCGGATCGCCGTAGCATTCGGAAGTCGATGCCAGAATGAACGACGCCTTTTTGTCTTTCGCTAGCCCGAGTGTGTTGTGCGTCCCGAGGGCGCCCACTTTCAACGTCGGGATCGGCAGTTCGAGATAATCGATCGGGCTCGCCGGCGACGCGAAATGAAAGACACAATCGACTTTTTCTTCGGGTAGGAAAATGAAATTGGAAACGTTGTGTTTGATGAAATGGAAATCGGGATTGCCGGCGAGATGCCCGAGGTTCACAGTGTTGCCGGTGACCAGGTTGTCTATCGCAATCACCCGATGACCTTCTGCGAGCAAACGATCAACAAGATGCGATCCCAAAAAACCTGCGCCACCGGTGACAACCGAAACGGTTTTGGATCTCTTCGCGGCCATTCGACGGGTTATCTAATTCCGAAGCAATAAGTTGGCCAGAGCGATTTTGGATTTTCACGTTGAACGTTGAGCACTGTGCGCTAAGCGTTGAGCGGCATGCGAATTTTATCCGGCATCCAACCTAGCGGCATCCTCCACATTGGAAACTACTTCGGGATGATGCGGCCCGCGATCGAGCTCCAAAATGAGGGCGAGACCTTTTATTTCATCGCCGATTACCACGCGCTCACGAGTCTGCGCGACCCAAGAGCGCTCCGAGAAAATTCGATGCGTGTGGCACTCGATTTTCTTGCCTGCGGTCTCGATCCCGAGCGCGCCGCGCTGTTTCGGCAATCGGACGTGTCTCAAGTGCCCGAACTGGCTTGGATTTTATCAACTATCGCGCCGATGGGACTTCTCGAACGGGCTCACTCCTATAAAGACAAGCTCGCTCGCGGACTCGCGCCGACTGTCGGTCTATTCAGTTATCCGGTCCTAATGGCGGCCGACATTTTGATTTATGACAGCGACGCCGTCCCGGTCGGCAAAGACCAGAAGCAACACATCGAAATCACGCGCGATCTGGCGGTGAAGATCAACGAAACCTACGGCCAGGTCTTCAAGTTACCGGAGCCACGCATCAATCCCGACACACAAGTGGTTCCCGGTCTTGACGGCCAGAAGATGAGCAAGAGTTACGGCAACAACATCGATATCTTTGGCGACGAAAACGAAACGCGGAAACGCGTGATGAACATCGTAACCGATTCGACGCCGGTGGAAGCGCCTAAGGATCCCGAAAAATCGACAATCGTTCAGCTTTATTCCCTCTTCGCGTCGAAGGATGAGATCGCGAACATGCGCGAGCGATTCAAAAGAGGCGGGACTGGCTACGGCGACTTCAAAAAAGAGCTGTTCGCGAAGCTCTGGGAATACTTCGCGCCGATGCGCAAACGTCGCGAAGGAATTTTGCGTGACAAAGGTTACATCGACAACGTCCTCGCTCGCGGCGCCAAGCGCGCCAACGAAATTGCCGGTCAAGTTATGGAGCGCGTCCGCAAGGCGATTGGATTAGGTTGACTTAAACGGCCTAAAAAAAGGACCGAGCGAATAATCCGGAGCCGATTGGCCGGAAGTGATGGAAGTGATTTAAGTCAGCTCGATCGATCGAATCGGAGTTGTCCAAGATTAAAAAAAGCGGCAACCCCAGCGAAACACCCACCAGAAGCACGGAGATGATCGGCAACCAAAGCAGCCGCATACCCAATCGTCTGTCTTCGGTTCGGATGAACAAGATCAGAACGATCGCCGAGACAACCGCAACACGCACAGCAAGTTGATCGTCAATAATGGCGTCACTTAGCGGCCTCCGGCCTGCTTGCGTGCGGGTTTTGTCTGCTGGCGCGCAGTATTATCGATCTTTGTCGCCGTGTCGCGATAAAAAAGAATGCCGTGTTCCCGCAAGTTGCTTACCAGCGCGCGCAAATCATTGGCCAATTCCTGGTTCGTCAGAAGTGCGGCGAGCAAACCTTTCCCTTGTGTCGCGGAGCCAAGGACTTTTTGCAAATCGTCGGACGCTTTCTTCGTTGAATCCATCACCGAATCGGCCTTTCCCACGACGTCGCCAAGTTTCTTCGATGACTCGGCAAAATTGGACGTAGCTTCGTTCAAGTGCGCCACACTCGATTTAAGATTTTCGGTCGTTTCCTTCGAAATCACTTCTTCGTTCAAACGCGTCACTGTGGTGTCGATCTTTTGCACAACCCCCCGCAAATCGCCCACCAGCGCGCCGCCTTCGCGAGTGAGATCGTCGATTCCAGTCTCGCGCGATCCGTTGATGAAACTATTTGGCGCCAAAAAACTCTTCGGCGTGCCTGGCGGCATCGTCACATAGACGAATCGATCGCCAAGCAAACCTGAACTGCCCACGGTGAACTTGCTACCTTCGGAAATCTTCACGTAATCGTAAATCTTCAGGGGAACGGCGACGCCAGTGCCTTCGCGGACCAAGTGCGGACCGCCCGCGACCTTTCCAATTCGCGCGCCCGCGAGCAAAACATCGGACCCTTTCAACAAGCCACTCGCATCATTAAAGCGAACCGTAAGCGCGTAATAGGTTTTGAAACCTTCCCCTAGCCTGCCGAATTGGACGACGAGCGCGCCCAACATCGCTAGGCCGGCAAACACAAAAATGCCGACCTTAAACTCCAGACCTCGCTCGTGCCGGTTCATCTTCGGTGTGATTGTCGATCTTGGCTAGGAATTCGCAAGGCCGCGGGCGACTTGAGTCAATGGCCCCTACCTTCTGAGCGTCCGACAAGAAAGTCCTGGATGAGTCGATCCGGCGATTGACGCAGTTCATCAGGTGTTCCATGAAAATAAATCCGGCCTTCGTGCAAATAAGCGATCCGATCCGCAACATGAAACGCGTTCTTCATATCGTGCGTCACAACAATGCTGGTGACGCCGAGTCGCTGTTGCAGCCGGCGAATCAATTTATTGATCGAATCGGAAACCACCGGATCCAATCCCGACGTTGGTTCATCGTAGAGAATGCACGATGGCTGGCGAATGATCGACCGCGCGAGGCCGACGCGCTTTTTCATGCCGCCACTCAAGTTGACCGGCATTTTCTCCTCATGTCCCTGCAACTCCATCACTTCAAGCATCTCACTCACGCGCTGGCGTAGAATATTGGGATCGCGCTCGCCCGCTTCGCGCAACGGAAATGCGATGTTTTCTGCGACCGTCATCGAATCGAAAAGCGCGCTGCCCTGAAAAAGAATGCCGACTTTCTGCCGAATCGAAGCGAGCTGGCGTTCGTTCAGGTCGATGATGTTTTGCCCTTCAATCCAGATTTCGCCCGCATTCGGACGCATTAAACCGATAAGATGTTTGAGCAAGACGCTCTTGCCGCCCCCGCTACGGCCGATGATCGTGAGCGTCTCGCCGCGCGCGACATCGAGGTCCACGCCGCGCAAAATCTCCTGGCCACCGATCCGTTTCTTCAACCGCTGCACGGTAATCATCGACCCATTATATCTATCTCGCCTCGGCATCATTGATAACCTGCGGGATAAATAATATTCAGCATCATCGTCAGGAAGAAATTGCAGATCAGGACCGCCAGCGATGCGTTCACGACCGCTTCGGTCGTGGCGCGGCCGACGCCAACTGCACCCTCGCGCGCGGTCAGTCCTTTGTGGCAACTGATGAAGACAATCAGGATGCCGAAGCAAAACGCCTTTGAAACGCCCATGATGATGTCGCGACTGCGCGTCCAGCGCACCATGTTGGCCATGTAATACGTTCCGTTAATCTCAAGCAGAGAAATCGCGACGAAATATCCGACCGCGATTCCGACCGCGATGCATTCGGCGACAAGCAACGGCATCGAAACCATCATCGCGAGCGCACGCGGCACGACGAGGTAGTCGGTTGGATAAACTGCGAGCGCACGCAACGCGTCGATCTGTTCAGTCACCTTCATCGTGCCGATCTCCGCCGACATCGCCGCGCCGACCCGTCCAGCCACCATCAGCGCGGTCAAGACCGGCCCAAGCTCGCGCATGAGAGCAACCGAAACGACCGCACCAGTGGCTGAGCCCATTCCGATCTTGTGAAATTGAAAATAAGTCTGGGCGGAAAAAACCGCTCCGGTAAAACCGCCAGTGATCACAACGACCAATTGCGAAAGCAATCCGATCTCGACGATTTGGTTCAGAAATAATTTCCAGCGCAACCGGCGCGTGAAAAGTGATTCGAACGTGTCCGCCGCCAGCATGACAACTTCGCCCAAATATTGGATGAAGCGAACTAGTGGCCGGCCAAGGGCATTGAAGAATCGAGCAAACATTTACTGCCGTACCTAGACACCCAGCAGTTGCGTTTTGGTTTTCGGCCGCAGCTCAGTGGGAATTACGCCGATGAATCGCGGATCGAGTGAAAGTTTGCCAAAAGGGGCGCGGATTTCGTGGAACGTGATCGTCGGTTCATCCGACTCGAAGGAAACCAAATTGTGTTTGCAATCGACCTTGTAACGTAAGCCGGGTATGGCCGCGAGCCGGTGATCGAGCTCCAGAGTCTCGTCCAAATCGCTCAGGCCCGCAGGGTAGACTTCCAATTCCAGCATCAGGCCTCAAATTTTACGAACCGAGCAGGTTGATGCAAAAAGAAACCGGCGATTGCGCACGGCGCAGAGATGAGTAGATGTCGATCGTATGCTGCTCGTCCGGCCTGGCCTGTCAATTTTCCGAACAAAACCGGTTTTCGTCGCCGCGGCATTTCTGCTGTTCGCCGGCTGCCAGACTTCGGAATCGGGAATTCAAAACGCGAAGGTCGCGATGGCGCAAAGGATCGCCGCTGAAGCGCCCGGTGACTACTTCATCGCCCGGCGTTATTTCAAGCCGGATTTTAAATTTTGGGGATACGTCCGAAAACCGAATCAACCGTGGAGCACCGCGCAACTCGTCATGCTGAATGAAAAACAGAAGCTTGCGCCAGACCGCGCCGCTGTGAAATTCGGATCAGACAACAATTACGAATACAAACTCTACGGTTCCTTCAGCGGCGACAAAGTTTACGAGCCGGCGAGCAATCACATTTATCCAGAGTTCGTGCTCAAAGGTTACGAAGTGATCTCAACTAGTCCGCCGCCCATTTTCAAGAGTCAGTTGAACGGCAGGGCCGATGCCGAGCAAAATCGTTACGTAATCGAGAAACCAGAGCCAGAATTTTAGATCGGGAGTTGAACTAGCAGTTGGCTGCCAGAAAAAACTCTAACGGACGCGACCGGAAAGATCCGCTCGTGGAGGAGTTTTCCCGCCATCTCGCGGTCGAACGGAACGCCTCGCCGAAAACATTGAAAGCATATCGCCACGCTCTCGCCGCGTTCCGTGCGCAAAATCAAAAGCCATGGAAGCAATGCAGCACGGATGATTTTCGCGACTACCTTTTCGCGATCATGAAGCGCGGGCAGGCGCGCTCGTACGTGCGGCTGCAGTTTTCAGCGCTGCGCGTGTTTTATAAGTATCTGACTGACCGAAAAAGACTTTCGGTCGATCCGTTGCGACAGTTGCAACTCCCAAAGGTCGAAAAGAAATTACCGCTCGTCTTGACCCGGCAGCAGATCGAACAATTGCTAGTTGCGCCGTTGAAGATCGACAAAGAACGCGCTGCGCCGAACTGGATGCCGCTGCGCGACGTGGCCGCAATGGAACTTTTTTACAGCAGCGGTCTGCGCTTGAGCGAGCTCGCCGCGCTCGATGTGGACGATGTCGATCTTTACACCGAATCGGTCCGAGTTTTTGGAAAAGGCCGCAAAGAGCGCGTCTGCCCGATCGGCGCACCGGCGCTCGAAGCGATTCAAAAATATCGTTCGGCCGCGAATGTTCATTCGGGAGCTCTGTTTATTAACAAATCGCGAAAGCGAATCTCGTCGCGCTCGATTTGGCTGATTTTGAAGCGATATTTGCGACGCACTTCAATCCCGATCTCAATCAGTCCGCACAAGCTTCGCCACAGTTTCGCCACGCACATGCTCGATCGCGGCGCGGACCTGCGGAGCGTGCAGGCGTTACTCGGACACGCGAGTCTTTCGACGACGCAAATTTACACGCACGTTACAGTAGAGCGTTTGAAAAAGGCCTACGCCGACGCGCACCCGCGCGCTTAACGGAATTAGCGCTGTTTTCGAGCGAGCAAATCGCGCAGGAGCGGCTCGGCATCCGGATACTCGGGATCCAGTTGCAACGTGGTTCTCAATTCAGGAATTGCTGCGTCCGGTTCGCCATTCTGCACCAAACCGACCGCGAAATTGTAGTGCGCCTGCGGACTGTTCGGCTGGAGCCGCAGCGCTTCGCGATAATGCTCGAGTGCCCCCGAAGTGTCGCCTTTTTCCAGCATGAGATTCGCGAGATTCGTATGCGCGTCCGAAAAATCAGGAGCAAGTCTAAGCGCGCGCCCGTAGTAAGCAATCGCCTCGTCCTGATCGCCTCGTTTGGAAAGCGCGTTGGCCAAGGTGTAATACGCCCGCGGATCGTTCGGATTCTCTCGTAAAACTGACTTCAAGCGCAGAATCGCCTCGCCCAAGTCGCCGTGCTGCACCAAAGCCGCGCCAAGATTGTAGTTGGCGAACTCATAATCAGGTTCTAACTCGAGCGCCTTCCGAAAATGCACGATTGCTTCCTCGGTTGCACCGCGATCCATCAGGGCGCCAGCGAGATTGTTGTGGGCAGTGGCCGATCGGGGATTTTTTAACAACACCGCGCGAAAACACGTCTCGGCGTTTTGGTAGTTGCGGCTTTGTGCCCAGGTCAAACTGGCGAGAAACAAGACGAGACCGGCAGCCGCGACAGCAATAATGTGCCTCAAAAATCCACGAATTCGCTCCCACGACATTTCTGCGCCGGCAGCTAGCGGAGCCACGATGCCGACGATCGCGAGGTATTGAAAATGATCGGCCCGAAAAATCGCCGAATGCTGTCCAAGGTCGCCCATGTAGTAAGACTGATTAAAAAAGCCGAGCATCGGAAAGAGAGTCAGTGTGAAATAGAGAAGACCGGCGAACGGAGCTCGCGACTTTTTGCGCGCCAACCAGAGTACACCAAACAATGCAATTGCTCCGATCGGGAAAAGGTATTGGCCCCAATCGGAGGAAGTTAGCGTCCACGCCGGATAAATCATGATCAGATCTGCCGGCCAGAAGAATTTGCCCAGATAAAACCAAAACAAGCGCCCGGCGATTAGAATTCGTTCGGGTAACGAATAGTCGAAGATTTCGTGTTGGCCGGCAGCAAAATTTTGTTCCATCCACGCAGTCAGAATTCCGGCACTAGCCGCGACCAGAAAGAAAGGCGCCAGTGAAAAAAAATCGCGCTTCCAGTCGATCCGTCCGCATTTACACCAAATGATGATGAGAATCGCGAGCGGAAAGACGGCAACGATCGTCTTCGCCAGCAAGCCGATCACGAATAAAAATAATGCAGCCGCGTACAGGACTTTGTCTCTGCTTTGGTCGAAGCGCAGATAAACAATGACTGCGCTGAAAAATAGAAATCCCGAGAGGGTATTTTTCAGTTCAACGAGCCAAGCAACCGATTCAACTTGGACCGGATGAAGCGCAAACACCGCCGCAGCCAGCCATGCGCCCGGAATTTCAAGTCGTTCGAGAATTTTAAACAACAGGAGCGCTGAACAGGCATGCAACAGAATGTTGACTAGATGATAGCCAAGCATCGAGTCGTCCCAGAGTTTGTTCTCGATCCAAAAGACGGTGCCGACTAGCGGATGATATTGCTGAGTTGTTCGGGGGTGCGCCCAAATTTCTATTAGCGACGAAGACTTGCCGCTCTTCAAGTAGAGATCGTCGTCCCAGATCAATCCGCCGTGCCAGGCCGGTTTATAGGCCAACGTGGTCGCAACAAACAGAATCAGTCCGAACAGCCAATTCCGGATCGACATCAACAAGACGGCGGACCGGCGGATCGTCGCGCTTTAATCAGCGATCGGCTCCGCGAGTTTCTTTTTCGGAACCTCAGATTGAAAAACGAGTTTCCCGTCCTTGGCGGTGACCTGAACTTTGGCCCCCGCCTTCACGTTCCCGCGCAGGATTTCTTCGGCGAGTGGATCTTCGAGGTAACGCTCCACCGCGCGCCGCATCGGTCGCGCGCCGTAATTAGGATCGTAACCTTTTTCGATCACGAACTCGTGGGCCACGTTGTCGAGAACGATCTCGACCTCTTTCGCCTTCAGACGCTCTTTCACCTTTTCGACTTCGAGATCGACAATCTGCAGGAGATGCGACTTCTCGAGCGAGTGGAAGACAATGATCTCGTCGAGACGATTCAGAAACTCGGGTTTAAAGACACGCTTCGTCTCGTCGAGGATCTTTTCCCGCATTGAATCGTAGTCATAACCCTCACGCGGCGCGCCGAAGCCCATCACAGTCTGCTTCTTTAACAGCTCGGCGCCGACGTTCGACGTCATGATGATGATTGTATTCCGAAAATCGATCTTTCGGCCTAACGAATCGGTGATTTTGCCTTCCTCGAGAATTTGCAGGAGCAGATGCATCACATCTGGGTGCGCTTTCTCAATTTCGTCGAAAAGGACGACCGAATACGGGCGGCGACGCACCGCTTCGGAAAGTTGCCCACCTTCCTCGTAACCCACATAACCGGGCGGCGAACCAATCAAACGCGACGCGGTGAATTTTTCCATGTATTCGGACATGTCGATCTGAATCAACGCGTCGCGATCACCAAACATGAATTCGGCGAGCTTTTGCGCGAGAAACGTTTTGCCGACGCCAGTCGGGCCGAGAAAAATGAAGGAACCGATCGGACGGCGCGGATCCTTCAGATCGGCACGGCTGCGGCGCAGAGCTTTTGAAATTGCGGTGACCGCTTCGTCCTGACCGATCACTTTGCCTTTCAACTCCTCTTCCATCTTCAATAGCTTCTCGGTCTCGGCCTGCTCCATTCGTTGTAGCGGAACGCCGGTCACCTTCGAAATGATGTGCATCATGTCGTCCGCGGTCACGAGCACTTCTTTCTCTTCTCGTTCCTGACGCCACTTCGCCAAAATCGAATCGAGCTTTTCCTTGGTCTGCTTCTCCTTGTCGCGAAGAGACGCGGCTTTCTCAAAATCCTGCGCTTTGATCGCCGCTTCTTTTTGGAGCCGAATGCTTTCGATTTCTTTCTCGATCTCTCTCACGTCAGGTGGGCGCGTCATTGCGTTGATGCGCGCACGCGCGCCCGCTTCGTCCATTACGTCGATCGCTTTGTCCGGCAGGAAACGGCCAGTGATGTAACGCTCGGAAAATCTCACCGCGGTCTCGAGTGCTTCGTCAGTGAGCTTCGCCTTGTGGTGCGCTTCGTACTTCGGACGAAGCCCTTTCAAAATCTCAATCGCTTCATCGATTGTCGGCGCATCAACCTTCACGGTCTGAAATCGGCGCTCCAGCGCCGCGTCCTTCTCAATGTATTTGCGGTACTCGTTCATCGTGGTCGCACCGACGCATTGCAGTTCGCCGCGGCTCAACGCCGGTTTGATAATGTTCGAAGCGTCCATCGCGCCCTCGGCCGAACCGGCGCCAACAATCGTATGGAGCTCATCGATGAAAAGAATGACGGTCTTGGACCGGCGAATTTCATCCATCACCGCTTTGATGCGCTCTTCGAATTGACCGCGATATTTTGTGCCGGCGACCATCAACGCGAGATCGAGAGTCACCACGCGTTTGTCGCGCAACAATTCCGGAACGTTGCCGCTCGCAATTTCCTGCGCCAGTCCTTCGGCGATTGCGGTTTTGCCAACCCCAGCCTCGCCGATCAACACCGGATTATTCTTTGTCCGACGGCAGAGCGCTTGAATCACGCGCTCGATTTCATTACGGCGACCGATCACTGGATCGAGTTCGCCCTTCTTCGCAAGTTCGGTCAGGTCGCGCCCAAACGCGCGCAGTGCCGGCGTTTTGACATCTTTCTTCGAAGTCGGCTCGCCTTCTTCCGCCTCCGACGGCGTAAAATTTGGATCGAGCTCTTTCAAAATCTCGTTACGCGTGCGTTCGATGTCGATCTCGAGGGTCTTCAACACCCGAGCGGCGACGCCTTCGCCTTCGCGCAACAGTCCAAGCAAAATGTGTTCGGTGCCGACGTATGAATGATTGAGGGCTTTCGCTTCCTTGCCGGCGAGCGCCAAAACTTTCTTCACGCGCGGGGTATAAGGAATGTTGCCGACGATTTTTGTTTCTGGCCCGGAGCCAACTTGTTTCTCGACCTCCATCCGCACGGTCTCGAGATCGAGTCCCATTTTTTGGAGAACATTGACCGCGACGCCCTGGCCGAGCTTGATCAGTCCCAGCAAAAGATGCTCGGTGCCGACGTAATTGTGATTGAAACGATCAGCCTCTTTGCGAGCAAGCTGGAGAACCTGTTGAGCGCGGGGAGTGAAATTATTCATTGTTCCGTCGGCGTCGGTTCCGAGCCGTCGCCCGCTTCCTTCACCAGCTTACTGATATCAGGTTTGGGAAGCACTTTCAAACGAGTCCGAATAATTTGGGCACGGAGATGGTCGCGCTCCTCGGCATTCAACTTCTGCTGCGACATTTTTTGCAGGTGCGCCGGCTGCGTATCGATGAACAACTCATCGATCGGCAACCGCTTATCTTCCGGAAAGGCGCCAAGATCGACACCTAGTTTGATGATCGACAACAAATTGAGCGCCTCCTTAGAGCTCATCGCGTGCGCATACGTAAGCACGCCATATGCGCGACCGATCTGGTCCCAAAGCGTATTTGATTTCTTCTGAATCAAAACCTGCCGGGCGTCGTGCTCCTTTTCGATAATGGTCTCAATCACTTTGGTCAGGCGTGCGATGATTTCGTCTTCCTTTTCGCCGAGCGTCGTTTGGTTGGAAATCTGGAAAAGATTTCCCATCGCTTCGGTGCCTTCGCCATAAAGACCGCGAACCGCGAGACCGATCTTGCTGACAGCTTGCACGACTTGGTTGATCAGCTCGCTCAAAACTAAACCCGGTAAATGCAACATCGCGGACGCGCGCATGCCGGTACCGACATTCGTTGGGCAGGCGGTCAGGTATCCAAGTTTTTGGTCGTAAGCAAACTCAAGCTCGGCTTCAAGAGCGGTGTCGATCTTGTCGAGCAGTTTGAAAGCCTGCTTCAATTGCAAACCCGAGCGCATCGATTGCATACGCAGATGATCTTCCTCGTTAATCATGATGCTGAGCGTTTGCCGCCGATTCATGATTACGGCGCTGCCTGCACTTTTCGCCGCGTGTTCGCGACTAATCAGATGACGCTCGACCAAAACCTGCTTATCGAGCGCGGAAAGATCTTGCAGTGATTCGGAAAATGAATCCTGCATCTCCGGAAGTTTTTCGACGCGCGGCCTGATCAATTCCAAAATCGCTGTCCGCTCGGCTTTCTTGGCCCAACCCGGAAATGCTCGATTGCACAGATTGCGTGCGAGCCGCACCCGGCTGCTGATCACGATTTGGTGATGTGGACCTTCTCCCCGGAGCCACTCTCCAGCGCTCGTCATCAGATTCGAAAATTTCATGGCCCTACCCTGCCAATTCGCTCTCGAGTTGTTTGATTTGGTCGCGCAGCGACGCGGCCGTTTCGTAATTTTCCTCCGCCACCGCTTTTTGCAGGCTCTCGCTCAGATTGCGCATCCGATCATTCAATTCGCCGACGCGGTGCGCGCGCTCTGGAACTTTGCCGACGTGGGACGTGCCTTTGTGCATCGCTTTCAACAATGCGGTCAACGCTTCGGTAAATGTTGTATAACAGGTACTGCACCCCAGCCGACCGGTTTTCTTGAAGTCCGCCTGAGTAAAACCGCAAACCAGACAACGTTGCGTCGAAGATCCCTTTTCGATTTCCTCCGCCGCGCCGATTCCGAGCAGCAAGTCCGCCAACGCAAAACCGGTTGGATCCTGCACGCCTTTTTCCCTCGAGCACGCATCGCAAAGATTCACCTTCTGCATCTTCCCTTCGATGATTTGGGTCAGGAAGACCGTTGCGTCATTGCATTTACAAACGTCACACAACATCTCTACAACTTAGACTTCTTCCACGCTTAAACATTCAAGCTGCGAGTTTGTCGAGCACCTTTCGCGCCGATGTCGATCTTTCCAATTCCTTACGAATAAATTGGCGTCCCGGTTTCTCGCGTCAATTCGCGGAAACGCGCAATCATCCGCGTGCTAATAGGACCCGGTTTACCAGTCCCAATCGGACGCCCGTCGGCTTTGACCAGGGGAATAATTTCTGCAGCCGTGCCAGTGAGAAAAGCTTCATCCGCCACGAACACGTCATGGCGCGTGATGTCGGCTTCGATGACTTTGATTCCGGTTTCGGCCGCGATCTCGAACACGACTGACCGAGTGATGCCGCGCAACGCGCCGGCTGTGATCGGCGGTGTGAAAATCTGGCCATGCTTCACGATGAAGACGTTGTCGGCAGTGCACTCGGCGACGTTGCCTTCATCGTTCAACATCAATGCTTCATCCACCTTTGCCTGGTTCGCTTCGATGCGCGCCATCACGTTGTTCAAATAGTTGAGCGATTTCACCGCGGGATTGAGCGCGCTCGGGTTGGTCCTCCGCGTCGCTACCGTCGCCACGGTCAAACCCTTCCGGTACATTTCCTCCGAATAAAGTACGATTTGCGCAGCGATGATGATTACGCTCGGCGTTTTGCACTGCTCCGGGTTCAAACCGAGATTGCCGACGCCGCGTGTGACGACTAGGCGAATGTAACCGTCGCGAAGATCGTTTTGCCGAATCGTTTCCAGCAGCGCTTCAGTCATCGCGCGCTGCGACATCGGGATTTCCAAACAAATCGAACGGGCTGAATCCCAAAGCCGGTCGAGATGTTCTTCCAATCGGAAAACGCGGCCGTTGTAAAAACGAATCCCCTCGAAAATTCCATCGCCATAAAGCAAACCATGGTCGAACACGGAAACCCTCGCTTCGCCCTCGCCGTAGAATTTTCCGTCGACATAGATCTTCGACGACTTCGCCCCCGACTTCGCTGCCGCCGGTTTATCGACCGCGGGTTTCACTGCTTCAGGTGATTTTGGTTTGTCCATCACCGTCCCGCCAGCATCAGTCGTTTTCATAGTTGCAGAAAAATCTCGGTGTTTCGCCGCGCAATTTCAAGCGGCAAAATGTTGGCAGTTACTCAAGCCGCCCGTCTTTAATGTGCAATTCGCGATCGCCCCTTGTTGCAAGGCCCGTGTCATGCGTGACGATCAGCAAGCTTTTTCGGCGCTCGTGCGCAAGATTCAACAAAAGATCGACAATCCCGGCCCCAGTTTCAGAATCGAGATTACCGGTCGGTTCATCGGCAAAAATAATGTCAGGATCGTTGACCAACGCGCGTGCGATTGCGACGCGTTGTTGTTCACCGCCGGAAAGTTCGGCCGGCAGATGTTGCATTCGGTCAGCCAGACCCACTGCAACCAAACTTTCTTCGGCGCCTTTTCTTGTTGAAGTCCGCCCGATCATTCCGGGCAGTGAAACATTTTCCAGCGCCGTGAATTCAGGCAGCAGGAAATAGCCTTGAAAGACAAAGCCCATCTTTTTGTTTCGGAACCGCGCCTGCGAACTGGAGCTGCCGTTGTAAACATTTCGGCCTTCGAATTCAACTGTGCCTGATTCCGGCCGCTCCAACCCGGCGAGCGTATAAAGCAACGTCGTCTTGCCGGCGCCGGACGCGCCGCAAATAAGAATGATTTCTCCGTGCGCGACGTCAATCGAGATACCGCGCAAGACTTCGATCCGGCGCGAACCCATCTTGAACGATTGGAACAAATCGCGGGCGACCAGTTGTGGCGGCGGCACGCACAATTACTCCGCCAAGATTGTCATCCTGCAAATAGTCTTCCCCTTCCTCTTAATCTTCGTTGCGCACAAGAAATTAGCGCGTCCAATCAACACGCGTATGGATTTACCCTCACCTTAATCCTCTCTTTGAGGGAGAGGAAGGCGCGAAGCCCCAGGTGGGGGTAAGACTCCGAAAAAATCGAACTAGACTTCGGCTACGCCATTCCGAGCAATTCCAACGTCGGCTCGTCCACCGCGCCGGTTGGTTCGAGGCCCTGCGCGGATTGATACTCCGCCAGCGCCGCGCGGGTTTGCGGTCCGAGGATTCCATCGATATCGCCTTGATAGTAGCCTTGTTCCTGCAAAGCAGATTGGACGTTGGCTACGACCTGACCAGGATCCATCTGCGGATTCGAGGCGTAGATTGGTCCATCGTAATAATAGACCGCGGCGGGATCATAACCCCAGGCGGGAAACCAGTAGCCGGCGTTCCAGAAGTACCACCCACCAAGAATGAACACGATATGATTGTGGTAATGCGCGTTCCACCACACCTGATTCTGCCAGATCGGATGGTAATTTACAAAAACTGCATAGTTCGCGCCCTTCCAGTTCTGCGCTCCGGCGATGTGGAAATTTTGGTTGAACGTCATCGCCTGGTACTTCGGGTTTGCATTCTTCGACAGGTTATACTGTTTGAACTGGTAGTTTTTGTTCACCGTGATGTTTTTGTTCACGGTTTTCGATTTATTGAACGTGGTGCTACTGGCCGGCGTCACACCGCTTTGTCCTTTCGCCGCCGACTTCATGTGCGTATGCGGAGACGGATGTGGGCTCACATTCGAACTAACCGTGTGCGGTTGCTGGAAGTTCTGGTTGTGCTGGCCACCTTTAAACTTGCCAGTTTGCTGAGTCACAACGTGCTGCTGCTGTTGCTGTTGCTGCGCGCCCTTCTTCTTCTGCCGCTGATCGTTGTTATTTTCGTTGCTCTGTTGAGCCGCACCCACAAGCGACGCGAGCCCGACACAACAGGCTAAAACTAAAAACCTTCTCATAGTAAGTTATCTATTGCCTCCTGGGTCTATTAGACATGTAACTACCTGGCTTATTCAACACTGTTTTTCCCAAAGTGTTGCTGCCTAATTGCCTCGTAGAGAATGATTGCCACGGCGGTAGCCAAGTTCAGACTCCGTGCGCCCGCCATCGGGATAGTGATGCAATCACTCCTATTCTCGACCAGCAATTTCTCGGGCAAGCCTTTCGTCTCGCGGCCGAAGATCAGGAAATCGCACGGCTTGTATTCTACTTCCCAATAGGCGCGCTTCGTCTTAGTCGTGACAAAGAAATGGCGATCCCCGCGGTCTTTTGTTTTGAGCAGCGCATCCAGCGAATCCCACACCCTTAGATCCACATCGTCCCAGTAGTCCAGACCGGCGCGTTTGAGTTGTCGATCATCCAACGAAAACCCCAGCGGCCTAACCAGGTGCAATGCCGATTTCGTCGCCAGACAAAGCCGGCCAACATTACCGGTGTTCGGCGGAATCTCGGGCTCTACTAAGACGACGTTGAACATCCACGCTTCCTCTTCCGCCCCCAATCTTAGTCTTCTCTCCCAATAATACAGATCAAGAGGAAGATTCGCTACAGTTTCGAGGCAACGAATTTTTCTAGCTTAATCACATCGGCCGCGAATTTCCGAATTCCCTCGCCCGTTTTTTCGTAGGCCATCGCATTATCGTTCAGCAGCCAGCGGAATTTTTTCTCGTCCAGTTCCATCTTCTCGATCTTCGCTAACTTCGGCTTTTCTGGATCGAGTTTACGCTCCAGCGGTTCGGTCGATTGGGAGAGTTCCTTCATTAGCTCGGGGCTGATCGTCAGACAATCGCACCCGGCGAGTTCGCGAATTTGTCCGGTGTTCCGAAAACTCGCGCCCATCACTTCGGTCTTGATGCCGAATTTTTTGTAGTAGGTGAAGATCTCCGTCACCGATTGCACGCCCGGATCTTCCGGGCCGGTGTAATCGCGCTTCATCTCTTTTTTGTACCAATCGTAAATCCGGCCGACGAACGGCGAGATCAGCTGCACCTTCGCTTCAGCCGCGCGCACCGCCTGCACCAGCGAAAACATCAACGTCAGATTGCAGCGGATCCCTTCCTTTTGCAGTTGCTCGGCTGCAGCGAGTCCCTCCCAGGTCGACGCAATCTTGATCAACACGCGCTCGCGCGGAATTTTGCGCTCCGCGTAAAGTTGGATCAGCCGCCGCGCCTTGTTGATCGACCCTTTGACATCGTACGACAACCGCGCGTCGGTCTCGGTCGAAACCCGTCCAGGCACGATCTGGAGAAGTTCGGTGCCGAATTGGACCAGCAGATGATCACAAAGGTCCTCGAACTGCGCCTGTCCGCTTAAGCCCGAATTCTTTCGATTCTTTAAAACCTCATCCAGCAGATGGTCGTATTGCTGTTTCTGGGTGGCGGCATAGACCAGACTCGGATTCGTCGTCGCGTCTTCCGGCTTGAAATCCTTGATCGATTCAAAGTCGGCGGTATCGGCAACGACTTTGCTAAACTTCTTCAGTTGTTCGAGCTGATTGAGCTTCGTTTTTGTCTCGTCGGCGATAGCAGTGCTCATACGTAGGTCCTCCGTTTTGTTTGGCCTTGAATCAAAATGTACGCCCCGATCAAAAGATCGACAATCGAAAATCTACAGCGGCGGGCGCGCCGATCAGCGCCTCGAGATCAGGAGACGCACAGTTTTTCGCAATTGATGTGTAGCTGCAAGTCAGCATTGGCGGTGATTCGAAGGGGTTAATCGTAGGCGCGGTCGCGGCTGCTACGCCGAAACGGGCTTCGGCTCGGCGGATTCACGTCAGCCGAGCCCGTTCACGGACGAGGGGATGTGTCACTGCCTGCCTCGCGCTTGAGCTCGACCAAGATCATATGCATAGGCTTATCGCCAATGTTCGCCGCGGCATGGGTCAAAGGGTCGCGATAGATAACATCGCCCGTTTGGAACGTGCCCTCCGTGATCTTGCCATCTGCTGCGTAGTTACGATATCGACCCCCTTCCAAAACGTAAATGACGTACGCCGGGTGCGAGTGCACCTGCTCCTTTGTACCTGGCGGTAAGATAGCTTCGAGGACTCGGACATGATCGTTCTCGAACCTAACGCGTATCGTCTTTGAATTGACGACTGCTGGATCTTGCGCGTATGTGGGTGCTACCCAAACGGCGAACGGTAACGCGACCGTGATCGCGAAAATGATTAGCGATCGGATACGCACTTGCGATTGAAATGTTACGCCGACACGGTCGAGCGTGCTTCGGCCGACCTACGGGAGCCGAGCGCAGCGCGGACGAAATTGTTGCCGAGCTCCCACATCGGACCGGGAAACTTGCGGCATTCGGTGAGCACGTCGTCGAGCGCGTTCACGAACATGTCGACTTCTTTTTCGCCGATGATCAGCGGCGGCAGAATCTTCATCACGTCCATCGCGTGACCTGCGACCTGCGTCAGAACGCGATGCTTGCTCAACATCTGGGTCACGATCATCTGCGCGAACAACACTTTGTCGATCTTATGCAGAAGTTTCCACGCCATCTTGAGCTTGAGCTCGCTCGGCTCGTGAAACTCGATCCCGATCATCAAACCTTTGCCGCGAACTTCTTTAATGAACGAATGTTTCGCCTTCAGCGCTTCTACCTTCTCCATCAAGAGCGCGCCCATTTTCGCTGAGCACTCGACCAACTTCTGTTGATCGATCACTTCCAGCGAAGCGAGACCGCACGCCATTGCAAGATTGTTGCGTCCAAACGTTGTTGAATGAACGACGCATCGGTCCATCCGCGAAAATGTTTTCTGGTAAATGTTCCGTCGGGCGACGATCGCGCCGCACGGCACATAGCCGCCGCTCAATGTTTTTGCGAGTGTGATGATGTCTGGCTCCAAGTTCCAATGCTGGAAGCCAAACATTTTTCCGGTGCGGCCAAGACCGGTTTGCACTTCATCGGAAATGAGGAGCGTGCCGTACTTGCGGCAAAGTTCCTGCGCGCGCGGGAAGAAATCGGTCTTCGATGTCTGGCAACCTTTGCCTTGAACGGTCTCGATCACAAAAGCGGCGACGTCGCGCGAACGCAGTTGTCGATCCAATTCGTCAATGTCGTCGAGCGGCACGCGGGCGTCGAGCCCTTCCAGCAATGGACCAAAGCCTTCCGTAAAACTTTCGCAGCCCATCAGTGAGAGCGATCCGAGACTCAGTCCGTGAAACGCGCTTGCGAGCGAGACGGCGCGTTTCCGCCCGGTCGCCGCGCGCGCGAACTTCAGCGCGCCTTCTATCGCTTCGGTCCCGGAGTTGCAAAAGAAAACCGCGTCGAGATGTGGCGGTGTGCGTTTGGTAATCGCTTCCGCCAGCAAGCCGCTCAAGAGCGAGGAATCCATCTGGACCATGTTTGGAAGATCGAGGTCGAGCACGTCGCGAATTGCCTTCTTCACGACGGGATGGTTGCGCCCGATGTTGAAAACGCTGTAGCCGCTAAGGAAATCGAGATACGAATGGTTATCCATGTCGTAGAGATACGCGCCCTCGGCCCGGGCATAGACCTTGTCGAAACCGATGACGCGCTGTGCCTGCACAAGCGTCCGGTTCAAGTGCTTCTCGTGAAGCTCGTAATTCTCGCCCAAGCGGGACGCAATGATCTCCTTCAAATCGAAAGCCATGAGGCAGAAAGTTTCCGCGATTTACGGCAGAAGCGCAACTGGAGGAGCGCGCTGTCGTGTCTCATTGATTTGGCGCCGGCAGCGCGCGCGCCCCCAATATCAACGCAGACGGGACGCGATGCCGTGTGTGACTGGATGGACTACATGTTGGTCGATCTTGTAGGCGACCTTGCTGGCGAAATGCGCCGCCCTGTAGGGCATCCGCTCTCCCGGGAATGCAGCCGCGCCTTGGACGCAGAGAAACGTCGCGAATGCCGCACATGCGAGAACAAGGATGGAGCGTTTCATTTTCCCTCCCTTCTAGTTATATAATTTGGACGTCGATCGGACGGCGGTATTCGACTTATTCGAAAAAACTCTGCGTTGTGTCGCGCGACACATTCGTTAACATGCGTTGTTGTCGATGACAAGCGCACCCGATCCGAGAGTCACGCCGGAGCTGGTGGCGGAACATGGTCTCACTTCGGAAGAATTCGAGCGGATCAAAAAAATTCTCGGCCGCGAGCCGAATTTCACCGAGCTCGGAATCTTCTCGGTGATGTGGAGCGAGCATTGCTCCTACAAAAATTCGCGACTCGAGCTGAAAAAATTTCCTACCGCCGGGCCGAACATCCTGGTCAAAGCCGGCGAGGAGAACGCCGGCGTAGTCGATATCGGCGACGGCTGGGCAATCGCGTTCAAAATGGAAAGTCACAATCACCCGAGCGCGATCGAACCGTTCCAGGGAGCAGCCACCGGTGTCGGCGGAATCGTCCGCGACATCTTCACGATGGGCGCACGGCCGGAATTTTGTTTGAACTCGCTTCGGTTCGGTCCGATCACGGACGATCCCGACCCTAAACGTGCGAAACAGATCGCCGCCAACCGACGCCTGTTCACCGGCGTTGTTTCCGGAATCGCGCACTACGGGAATTGCATCGGCATCCCAACGATTGGTGGCGAAATCTATTTCGACGAAAGTTTTGAAGGCAATCCGCTCGTAAACGTTTTCTGTCTCGGCGTGCTGCGTCACGACCAACTTGCGCGCGGCGCGGCGCGCGGCGTTGGCAATCCGGTTTTCTACGTGGGCGCGGAAACCGGTCGCGACGGTCTGGCCGGCGCGGCGTTTGCGTCGCGCGAACTAACCGAGGAATCAAAGGAAGATCGGCCCGCGGTTCAGGTCGGCGATCCATTCAAAGAAAAACTTTTGCTCGAAGCCTGTCTCGAACTTCTTGCGAGGGACGCGGTTGCCGGCATTCAAGACATGGGCGCGGCTGGCCTAACCTGCTCCACGTGCGAAACGGCTAGCCGCGGCGGTAGCGGAATAGAAATCGACCTCGCCAAGGTCCCGAAACGCGAGCCGGGCATGACGCCTTACGAAATTTTACTGAGTGAATCGCAGGAGCGGATGTTGATCATCGCCAAGCGCGGAAAAGAAAAGCTCGTTCGCGAGATTTTCAACAAGTGGGACGTGCCGTGGGCCGAGGTTGGTCGCGTAACGGGCGACGGCATGATGCGAGTACGCGACAACGGCAGCATCGCGGCCGAAATTCCGGCTAAGCCGCTAGCTGAGGAAGCTCCTCTTTATTCTCGAGAGGCCAAAAGACCAGCCACAGAAAGCACCGAGGCCACAGAGCTTCTCGAAAAAATCTCTGTGGCCTCTGTGTCCTCCGTGGTCAATTCTTTGCGCAAGTTAATGCGCGATCCGACGATCGCGTCAAAGAACTGGGTTTATCGACAATATGATCACACCGTGCGCACCGGCACGATGGTGAAGCCCGGCTCGGACGCCGCCGTGTTTTTTGTCCGCTATGCGAACAAGATTTTGGCGGCAACGAGCGATTGTAATTCGCTCTATTGCGCGCTTGATCCTCGCGAAGGCGCGAAGATCGCGGTCGCGGAAGCGGCGCGGAATCTCACCTGCTCCGGCGCGAAGCCGCTAGCCGTCACCGATAATTTGAACTTCGGTAACCCCTACAAGCCGGAAAATTTCTGGCAGCTGCGTGAGTCGGTCGAAGGCGCGGCGGAAGCTTGTCGGTCGTTCAAAACGCCGGTGATCGGCGGAAACGTCTCTCTATACAATGAGAGCCCCGCGGGGGCGGTCGATCCGACCCCGACCATCGGCATGGTCGGTCTGATCGAGAAGGAAGAACACATTACGACCCAATGGTTCAAAGCTGAAGGCGACGCAATCCTCTTGGTTGGGAAGATCGGCAACGAGCTCGGCGGGTCCCGGTTCCTCAAGGTTTGTCACGGCAAAAAGCTCGGTCCACCGCCGGATGTGGATCTTGAGCACGAAATAAAAGTTCAAGACGCGGTGCGCGAGTTGATACGTGCCGGCTTGACTAAAAGCGCGCACGATTGCAGCGAAGGCGGGCTCGCGGTTGCGCTGGCGGAATCTTGTCTTAATCCGACGCAACGCTTTGGCACCGAAATCAAGCTTGCATGCGACAGTCCGAGCCGGACCGACGCGTCTGCCACCACAGCTTTGTTCAACGAATCGCAGTCACGGGTTGTGATCTCGGTCGCGCCCGAAAGTCTCGAGAAAACGATGTCGATGTTAGGAAAGGCCGGTGTTCCATTTTACCAACTTGGAAAAGTCGGCGGTGATCGATTGCGGATCAAGGTCGCAGATCAAAACTTCACCTGGCCGATTGCCGACCTTTACGACGATTGGTGGAATTCCATCCGCCGTCTGGTCGAAAGCGACTCCTGCGCCGAAGGGATTCCGAGTTTGTAATGGCACACGATCGCAACGTTCTTTTTCAGGGCCCGATCCCAGAAAATTATGACCGCTATCTTGGTCCGGTAATTTTCGAGCCGTACGCCGAAGATTTGGTGTTGCGGCTGAAAGGAAAGCAATGCGAACACGTTCTCGAAATTGCCTGCGGCACCGGAATCGTGACGCGCCAATTGCGCGATGCGTTCCCGGGCTCCACCGAGATTGTCGCGACCGACCTGAACCCGGACATGTTTGAATTCGCGAAACCGAAATTTAAAGACGACGAAAACGTCCGTTGGCAGCAGGCCGATGCATCTGCTCTTCCATTTCCCGATGCGTCGTTCGAGGCGGTCGTCTGCCAATTTGGTTTCATGTTTGTTCCGGATAAGGGCGCCGCGATCCGCGAAGGGTATCGCATCCTGAGTCGCGATGGCCTGTTTCTCTTTAATGTCTGGGATTCGTTTGATGCGAATCCATTCGCGGAAATTGCGCACAGCACGGTCACTTCGTTTTTTGATCGTGACCCGCCGAAGTTTTACGAGATTCCGTTCAGTCTTTACGATTCAAAGCTGGTTCGCGAACTATTGCAGAATGCCGGGTTCGAAAAAGTTGAATCATTCTCCGAGGAAAAGCCTTGCCGAAGCAGCTCGGCCAAGGAATTCGCCACCGGCCTCGTGCGCGGGAATCCGGTCGGCGCGGAGGCGACGGAGCGCGGCGTAAATCCCCAGGATTTGATTGACGCACTTGCAGCCAAACTTGCGGAACGCTTCGGCGCGACGCCGCTGGAAAGCACGATGCGGGCGATCGTTTGGCAGGCGGTAAAGGCCTAATCCCGCGTTTGAATGCGTCCTGATTTCGTGGAAGTTTTCGTGTGATCGCTCCAGACAAGACCAACCATCCCGAAGCACGCGAGTTTTACCCGCAGCACGAGTGCGGCCTTTTCGGCGTGTTCGGACATCCGAACGCCGCGGTTCTGACCTATTACGGCCTTTTCGCGCTCCAACATCGCGGCCAGGAAAGCGCTGGAATTGTCACAAGCAACGGCCCGGGCACGTCGTTCCTTATCCATAAGGACATGGGTCTTGTGTCGCAAGTGTTCGGCCAGAACGAATTGGAACAGCTCAAAGGTAGCCGCGCAATTGGGCACACTCGCTATTCGACAACTGGCACGAGCACGATCAAGAACGCGCAACCCCTCGTGGTCGACTGCGTTCGGGGACAGATGGCGATCGCGCACAACGGCAATTTGATCAACGCCGATGTTTTGCGCGACGAGCTCGAGCGTAACGGTTCGATCTTCCAAACGACTGCGGACACGGAAATCATTTTGCATTTGCTCGCGCAGCCTCTCGACAACGGAAGCAGTGCACTCGCGCCGCTACGACGAATCCAAGGCGCATTCTCGCTGTTAATTATGACCGAACGCGAGTTGATCGCCGTGCGCGATCCATTTGGCTGGCGGCCGCTTTCACTCGGCAAGCTTGACAACGCCTATGTGCTCGCGTCAGAAACCTGTGCGTTCGATTTGATCCACGCGGAGTTCGTCCGCGAGATCAAGCCCGGTGAAGTGTTGATCATCGATGAAAGCGGCACGCGCTCGGAATTTCCATTTCAACCGCAGCAGCCTGCCTTCTGCATGTTCGAATACGTTTATTTTGCCCGGCCTGATAGCAAACTCGGCGGCGTCAACGTCGGCAAAGTGCGAACGGAGATGGGCCGGGAGCTAGCTCGGCAATTTCCTGTCGAAGCCGACATCGTTGTTCCGGTTCCAGACTCGGGCAACTACGCGGCGCTTGGTTTCGCCGAAGAATTGAAAATTCCTTACGAACACGCGTTCGTTCGCAATCACTATATCGGCCGAACATTTTTGCAGCCGAGCCAACTCATCCGCGATTTCGACGTGCGCGTGAAACTGAATTTAATCAGAGAAATGGTGGCCGGAAAACGCGTCGTGGTCATCGATGATTCGATTGTCCGCGGCACAACGGCACGCGCGCGTGTCGTGAATCTGCGCGAGGCCGGCGCCAGGGAAGTGCACATGCGCGTGAGTTGTCCCCCGCATCGTTTCGCCTGTCACTACGGCATCGATTTCCCCGATCCGCAAAAACTGATCGCAAACCAGATGTCGATGGAAGAAATCCGGAAGTATCTAGGCGTGGACAGCCTCGGCTATCTCGATGTCGAGGGAATGGTGCGCGCCACCGGACAGCCGATGAACGAATTCTGCCTCGCCTGTTTCAGCGGTAAGTATCCGCTACCAGTTGATCCAGCGCTCGACAAATTCATCATGGAGAAGCGAGAAGCTCGCGCCAAGGCGCTCATCGATCAGGAACGGCATCCAACGCTGTTCGCGGATTTGAAATGAATGGACGCGACGGCGCGCGTCCCTCGATTGAATGAAAAAGGCTTACGCGCGCGCGGGAGTTGATATCGATCTTGGCAACAAACTGAAACGCCGGATTCAATCGCTTGTTAGCAACACGCACGGCCCGCAGGTTCTGGGAAAAATCGGTGGCTTCGGCGGCTTGTTCCGCGCGAATTTTCCGGGAATCCCTAATCCAGTTCTGGTCTCGAGCATCGACGGCGTGGGCACAAAACTGAAAATCGCGTTTGCGCTGAACAAGCACGACACCGTGGGCGGCGATTTGGTGAACCATTGCGTCAACGACATCGCAACTCTTGGCGCGCGTCCGCTTTTCTTTCTCGATTACATCGGTTGTGAAAAACTCGAGCCGCGCGTGTTCGATCAACTCATCCGCGGATTTTCGCAGGCGTGTCACGAGGCTGGCTGCGCTCTTATCGGAGGCGAGACAGCGCAAATGCCGGGGATGTATCGCAAAGGCGAATACGATCTCGTCGGTTGCATCGTAGGCGTGGTGGACCGCAAAAAAATGATCGATGCCCGCAAAATCAAACCCGGCGACGTGATTCTCGGAATTCAGTCGAACGGTCTGCACACCAACGGCTATTCGCTCGCCCGCAAAATTTTGTTCGGGAAAATGAAAATGAAACCGACCTCGCGGTTGCCGGGGGCGGCATCAACCGTTGGCGACGAACTGCTGCGCGTGCACAAGAACTATCAGCCGCTCCTCGCGAGAGTTCCGGCGGGGATGATCAAGGGGCTGGCCCACATCACTGGTGGTGGCTTGATTCACAACTTGCCGCGCGTGCTGCCAAAGAATTGCGATGCTGTGATCGACGCCAAATCGTGGCGCGTTCCGCGCATTTTCAAGATCCTGCAACAGAATGGCCGCATGAGCTCACCGGAGATGTATCAGGTCTTCAACATGGGGATCGGAATGGTCGCGATCGTTTCCAGGCACGACGCGAGCCGCATAATTGCTACCTTGCACGCGAAAAGAATCGGCCGAATCGAGCGCGGGACAGGCAAAATGCGCTTGGTGCCGTAGGCCATCTGCGTGCAGACAGGCGGGGGATTGGCGTTTCACAGAACTGCCCTACAATTCAGAGCAATGGAAAGGCGCCGCCTCGGAAAAACAGATATGGACGTTTCCGTTCTCGGATTTGGTGGGTCCGAGATCGGCTACGAGCATGCGTCGCGCAAAACGGTCGCCGAATTGCTAAACAGCGCGCTCGACGCCGGGCTTAACGTGATCGACACCGCGGAATGCTATCATAGCAGCGAAGAGTTGATCGGCCAGGCCGTCGGCGACCGGCGAAAGCAACTTTATCTTTTCACCAAATGCGGTCATCCGCATGGTTTCGGTGAACGTGCGGATTGGTCGAAAGATTCCATTTTGGAAAGCATCCAGCGCAGTTTGGGCCGGCTGAAGACGGACAAGATCGACATTATCCAATTGCATAGCTGCTCGGAAACAGAGTTACGAAAAGGCGAAGTGATTGATGCGCTGCAAACCGCGCGCCAGCGCGGGTACGTCCGCTACATTGGTTACAGCGGCGATAGTCAGGCTGCTCGATACGCGGTCGAAACCGGAGCGTTCGACACGTTGCAAACCTCAATCAATATCGCCGACCAGGAAGCGATCGATCTCACTTTGCCGCTGGCACGCGAAAAACAAATGGGCGTGATCGCAAAACGGCCAATCGCAAACGCGGCCTGGAAAACCGGACATCGCCCGATCGACTCCTATCATCACGAATATTGGGACCGGTTGCGAAAGTTGAATTACGGTTTCCTCAAGGACGATTTGGAGAAAGGCATCTCAATCGCACTGCGCTTTACCCTTAGCGTGCCAGGCGTGCATACCGCGATCGTTGGCACGCAAAAACCGGAACGCTGCCAACAAAATGCAAAATTGCTCGAAGAAGGCACATTAGATGAAGCATTCTTTCGTGAGATTCGCGAGCGCTGGGAAGAATGCGCGCCGCGAACCTGGATCGGACAAGTATGAAACAGCGAAAACTTGGACGCGGCGGACCGATCGTCTCGGCGATCGGGCTCGGCTGCATGGGCATGTCCGATTTCTATGGCGGGCGCGACGAAGAAGAATCGATCGCCACGTTGAACCGTGCGCTCGAGCTCGGAATTACGCTTTTCGATACGGCCGATGTTTACGGACCGCACACGAACGAGGAGCTAGTTGGCCATGTGCTCAAAGGACATCGCGAAAAAGTCATCATTGCGACGAAGTTCGGGATTTTGCGCGATCCCGGGAAACAGCAGTTTCGTGGAATTAATGGTAAACCAGATTACGTCAAAAAAGCGTGCGAACGAAGTCTGCGCCGCCTTCAGATCGAATGTATCGATCTTTACTACCAGCATCGGGTAGATCCGGACACGCCGATTGAGGAGACGGTTAGCGCAATGGCCAACTTAGTTCAAGAAGGCAAAGTGCGTTTTCTCGGTTTGTCCGAAGCCGGTGCCGAGACAATTCGTCGCGCGCAGGCGGTCCATCCAATCACCGCGCTGCAATCCGAATACTCGCTGTGGACGCGCGATCCTGAGGACGAAGTGCTTGCCGTTTGTCGCGAGCTCGAGATCGGTTTTGTTCCCTACAGTCCACTCGGCCGCGGATTCTTGACTGGCAAGATTCAAAAACCGGAGGACATTCCGCAAGACGACTACCGACGAACGACGCCGCGATTTCAGGGCGAAAATTTTCGGCGCAATTTCGATCTGGTAAAGCAGGTCGAAGAAATCGCGCGCGACAAACATTGCACGCCGGCGCAGTTCGCGCTCGCCTGGGTGCTCGCGCGGGGCGATTATATTGTCCCAATCCCCGGCACGAAACGCCGAAAGTATCTGCAGGAAAACTTCGGTGCGCTCGATGTCACTCTAACGAGCAAAGACCTCGAACAAATCGACGAAGTCGCGCCAAAGGACGCGTTTGCAGGATCGCGCTATCCGGAAGCGATGATGAAACTACTTAACCACTCCTAACAACTTAGTGATGACTAGCTTACGAGGTGGTACCCTCTACTTTCGCTTGGCTTTTTTGCGAGCCGCCCACCGAGCTTTCATCAACTGCGAAAGGCGTCTGCGCCCAGCCGGCGTGATTCCGCCCCCGCGCTTTCCACCCTTCCTCAATTTGGCGCCGGCACGACGCGCTCTTACCCGAGCCCAACGTGCGCGCGCTGCCGCTGCAATCTTAGCTCGCGCCGCCGCCGACAGTCGACGTTTCCCTCCGCGATGAGTAGTCGTCGCCGCGGCGCCACCCCCGGTTGCGCCAACCAAAGTCCTAAGTCGTCTTTCCAATGCGTCGATCTGGCGACGAATCGACAAAGCGTGCATCAAGTTTCGCGTTGATAAATCCATAGACGTTTCCGATAGAGTACACTTCTGACTAATGCAAGAGATACTTAGTGAGCAGTTTGCGATAGGCCTAGGACTAGCTCCACTAACACCGTGTGATCCTACTTTTCCCGCCGCAACACTAACGCTGAAGCAGTCATTGTTTGAACAACTTCACCGCGCTGATTGGTGGTCACATTGCGAATGCGGACAATTCCGTGGCGCGGCTTCGAGCGTGACTTTCGAAGATCGACAATCTCAGTCTCAACTTGCAGGACATCGTTCGGTTTAACCGCCGTCGGCCAGCGCAACTCATCCACCCCGAGACCAATTGCGCCTTCAGCGAAGTTCAACGCTCGTACAAACAGTCGCATCGTAATTGCCGCCGTGTGCCAACCGCTCGCGATCAACTCTCTAAACATCGTTTGACGTGTAACCGTGACATCGAGATGGAGGGGTTGCGGATCAAATTCCAGAGCGAATGAAATGATTTGCTCTTCACTGACCTCGTAGGTCTCGGATTTGAATCGGTCACCAGCTTTGAGATCTTCGAAGTAACGCTCGTTCATCGCCAATCACCCGAGATTCATCACTGATTTTTCAAATCCAGCAGAGAAAAACGCACCACGCCTTGACTCATCGCTCATCACTCGTCACTTATCACATCTTTGAGGGGCGGTTAGCTCAGTGGTAGAGCGGCTGGTTTACACCCAGTAGGTCGGAGGTTCGAAGCCTTCACCGCCCATTTCCAGAAGTCAACGCTCAGCGTGCAGAAGAGTTCGAGAGTAACTGCAGTGCAGCCGGGAAAATAAATTTCTCCCATTCGGCGTATGCTTTGGCGGACGGATGCAGGCCGTCTTTTGCAACCAGCGATTTGTCCTGGCCCATTTTTTTGCTGAGGGGAAAAATATCGACGACCTCCAGGCCGCGCTTTCGTGCTTCTTCAGTCACAATTTGATTAAATCGAAGTATTCCTTCGTGAATGTTACGACCGCGCGAATACTTCGGACCGGTCGGAGTTACTCCAAAGTCAGGGATAGTTACAACGAGTAAATGTTTCTTGTTCAAGAGCACGGCGAGCATTTGGTCGACGAGGTAACTGAATCGGTTTCGAAACGTCGCTTCATCGACGTCCTGGACCCAATCGTTCACGCCGATCAGCAAAGTCGCGAAGTTCGGATTCAAATTAACAAACTTCGGCAGCTCTTTGTCGATCGCGTCCTTGGTTGTCCAACCAGTCACCGATGGGTTCGCCACAAGATCAACATCTAGCCCTTGCGACCTCAAATGTTCGGTTAACAAAACCGGCCATGATTCCTTCGGCGTCGCACCTTCACCGCATGAATACGAATCACCGATGACTGCGTAGCGAATTTTTTCAGTCTTAGGTTGAGCCATGGCAATTGTAGAAAAAACTAAAAGCCAACAGACTAACCTTGTCATTGTTCGCTCGGCGGTTCCCAGAGGTCGATACAGTTGCCTTCAGGGTGTATAACCCAGTCGAACTTTCCGTAGTCGTTAGCCTCGACCCTAGGATCGACATCGACGTCTTCCTTTTTTAGTTCGGCGAGCAATTGTTCGAGATTCTCGACCTGAAAATTGATCATGAAAGGCTTGGCGCTCGACGCGAAGTAATTTGTATCGCCCGAAAACAGCGACCAAACCGTGTACCTTTCCTTTGCGGATCGTCGAGTCGTTGCCATCTGAAGGTGGCGGCGCGTTCGTCGATTTCGATTCCAAGATCTTTCCGATACCAGCCGCACAATTTTTCCGGTTCCTTTGCCTGGAAAAAGAGTCCGCCGCTGCCCGTAACGTGTTTCATCTGAACATCTCGTTCACGGCAGCCTGACAATGAATCCTTCCGGTGTTGAGCAATGTCACACCGTTGTGACTCTCGCCGCGCAGAATCAGCGGGATCTCAGTTCCGGCGAGGATTACGCCCTCGATGTCAAACTTCGTTTTCATTCGATCGACAATCCCGAACAGGCCAGCGCGCGTTTCGGGCAGAAAATTTCCCGGCACAAGCTCAGCAAAATACTTTTCGTGAATGTAATCCTGATCTTTCGCCTCGGGCACGATGAGATGGATGTCTTCACGTTTGAAAACTTTCTGATAAAAATCGGCCTGCATGGTGTAGCGCGTTCCGAAAAGCGCGAGCCGCTTTAGCTGGCGCTCTTTCGCGTAATCGCATATGGCCTCGACGATGCTAATCAGCGGGATCGGCGATTTCGCCTCGACCTGTTCGAAAACAATGTGCGGCGTGTTTGCCGCGATGATTCCGAACTGGGCCCCAGCTGGCGGAAGCTTCTGGATCTCATTCAAAAGAAATTCGGCCATGCCGGCGAGGTTACCCACCTCCATGAAGCCAATCCCCTTTTGCAAATTGATGCTATTGATAATGAACTGCGGATAAGTGCCGTCTGGCCGGCGTTCGCGATACATTGTGATAATGTTTTTGTAGTAATCGATCGTGCTTTCCGGGCCCACGCCGCCGATCATGCCGAGAGTTTTCACGAAATTGTCCGCACTCTGTTTACGAAAAAGAAAATCGGCAGAGACAGAACCTGCAGGGCGGCAGAAAGGAGCACGACCAGCATAATCGATTTATCATAAAGAACTCCCATCAGCCAGCTTCCAATAAACCAGGCGATGCCAAATGTTGCGTCAAAAAGACCAAACGCGGTGCTTCGCTTATTTGGCGGAACTAACTCCGACACGATCGCGTTGAGGAGCGAACCCTGCGTGCCCAGTCCGATTCCCCAAAGCACCATGCCGCCGAGCGCCAGCCGAGAGTTGCCCAGAAACAACAGAGGCGCAGCGAAAGCCGAAAGAAAGAATCCGATCAGCAGAATGCGCATCCCGAATGCGTCGAACAATTTTCCGAGCATAAGCCCGGCGAGTGCGCCCATTGCCATAGCGACCGCATAATAAATCGGAACGATATCGGCCGCGATGACAACGCTCCTTTGAAAGTGGTAAGCGATCAGAGCGAAATCCGTGAACCCGGCGGCGAAACAGGCAGCCGCGATCATGTAAAACCAATAAGCCTGCGGAAAATGTTCGGCATGAATTGTGTCGGGCACTTCGAGATCCTCCGGCCTCGGAAAGAAATAACGCGCCAGAAAAATCATCGCGACCGTCAAAATAGCCGGAACAAGAAGATAGGCGAATGCCGTCCGATAGTCGCGCTGCTCGAACAAAGAGAGTGAAATAACCAGCGGCCCGATCGTTGCGCCAGCTTGATCGAGCGCTTCGTTCAAACCAAACACCCAGCCGCGGCCGATCTGTTTGCCGGCAAAGGAAAGCATCGCCTCAGTTGGCGGCTTGCGGATAGCGCGACCGGTCCGCTCGGTCACAATTAATCCGGCGGCCAGCGGCCAGTTTCCGGACAGCGCCAGCGCGGGAACGGCCAGCATGTTCACGACGTAACCGACAATAGTGACAATCCAGTATTTGCCGGTCCGATCGCTAATGACACCGGTGACAGAGCGCAACGCGTAACCAAGCAATTCGCCAAAGCCTGCTGTAAATCCGACCACGGCTGCGCTTGCACCGAGGGTTCCCAAAAACGGTCCAGTAACGCTTCGCGCGCCCTCGTAAGTCATGTCGGCGAAAAAATTTGCGATGCCAAGAACGAGGACGAACCGGAAGGCGGTTGAACCGGGAAGAATGTTGCCCGCGGCCGGCGTGTTCATCACTGAAACGATGGCGCTGGCCTATCGCGGCGTGAATTGCGCCAGATCGTAAATGCCAAGCTTCTTTTCGATCTCCGCCACGCGATCGACCACTTTGAAGAAACCATCGTCGCCGAAAAGCTCGTCCTCTTTTTTCTCGAAATCTTCGCCAAGTGAATCGAACTCGTTCGCGCTGACGATTCCGCGGAAGGCGGAAAACAATACAGTGTCCTCGCGCGCTTCATGTGGACTATTCATTCGGATGAACTGGTTGATAGATTGGAATTCACTCACAACAAACGTTGAGTTTTCCGCTTTCGTGACAATTTCTTGGTCGCTAAGATCGACATCGTGAAAGCGAAACTAATTTTCGTCAATGCAACTGTTGTTGGCACAATGGTCGCGAGTGCTCAGCCGACGCCGCGTAATCAGCCCGATGTTTCCAACAAAACGTTGATCACGAGCGCGAACCAGGATCACGTGATGGGCGTGGCTGCGTTGCGCAAGCTGGCTGACGACTACTACAACTGGCGAAACGAAAACGATCCTACCACCAGCACGTCTGCGGGGCTGCACACGTGGGACGACAAGCTGACCGATTATTCGCCGGCGAAAATCGTAGAGCGCGCGCAGCACGTGCGCGCGTTGCTCGATAAAGTGCGAGGCTTCAAGACGGACAATTGGTCGAAGGATGACAAGATCGACGCGCTGTTGTTTCGCTCGCAGCTCGAGAGTGTCCATTTTGGAAATCGCGTTTTGAAATTCGAGCACACGAACCCACAAACCTATACGAGCGAATGCGCAGGTGCGATTTTCGGACTGCTGAAAAAGGAATACGACACGCCGCGAAAACGTGCCCTAGCAGCGACGGCTCGGTTGAAGGCGGTGCCGGCGATGTTGAGGCAGGGACTCGCAAACCTGCAGAACCCGGTAAAACTTTACGCCAAACTCGCGATCGACTCCGCGCGTTCGATCGATCCGTTGTTTAACAAGAGTTTGATGGCGCTCGATGTTGGTCTTGCGCCTAACGAACACGAAGAACTCATCAAGGCGCGCGATGCCGCGCTGGCGGCGATTCACAGTTTCGCCGACGAGCTCGAGAAAGGAATGCCGAAGATGGTCGACTTCGCGCCGATGGGCGAAGCGAACTACAACTACTATCTCAAGCACGTTTTGCTTTTGCCCCTGGACGTGAGCGAAGTGGAAATGATCGGGCGCGTGGAGATGGGACGCTATCGCGCGTTGGAAGCGTTGTTGCCGGATCCAAAACTCGCGGATCCTGATCCGTCGCGCGCGACGAACATTCCGCCGGATCAGGAATCCTTTTTGAAAGCGTACGAAAGCCGCGAGACTGAGATCATCAATTTCCTAAAGAAGCATCAGCTCGTTGCGATTCCCGATTATCTCGGGTCTTTTCAGATTCGGCAGTTACCGGAGGCATTCAAACCGACAAGTCCCGGCGGTTTCATGAATCCGCCCGGTGTCTACGACAAAGACCCGACCGGTTTCTTTTTTATCCCGACTTACAATCCGCAGTCGAAGAATTTTTACATTCGCGCGGCGATCGAAGATCCGCGCCCGATTTTGGGCCATGAAGGAATCCCCGGGCATTTCATGCAGCTCTCGATCGCGAACCATCTAACTGACGAGATTCGGCGCCAGCATGCCGATGGCGTATTCATCGAAGGTTGGGCGCTTTACGGCGAGGAAATGCTGATGCGCACCGGTTTGTATCCTAACAACTCGGCGGCACAGGGACAAATCCTGCGACTGTCGCGTTACCGCGGCGCGCGGATCGGCGTCGATGTGAATTTGCACACTGGCAAATGGACCTTTGAACAGGCCGTGAAATATTTTATGGACGGCGGCGGACTCGATCGCGAAGCCGCTGATGGCGAAGCAGCCGGCGCGGCGTCAAACCCGCACCAAAAGATCAGCTACATCATCGGCAAATGGCAGATCATGAATCTGCTCGGCCGCTACAAAGATCGACAAGGCGACAATTTCAAACTCGGCCAGTTTCACGACGATCTGATCAAGAGCGGAAGTCTGCCGCTGTCAATTGTTGAGTGGATCCTTCTCGATGATGACACGTCGATAAGAAAAGTGATGGCGGGAAAGTAGAAAACACTCCTGCAGAGAGTTTTTTCAGCTTTTTCTCCTTTCTCCCTTTTTTGCCGCGTTGTCTGCAAATTTATTCGGAAAAGCAGGTGGCCACGCTCCATTTTCCGGCAGGTGTTTATACTTTGAATGCAGTTGATGAACTCTGTTACCACTACCGCGCTCATCGGAAAATCGCAGAGCGCGCCGGCGGTGGCTCGCTCTGGCGCGAGGGCGGCACTTTTGTAAGCAAACGCGACCCGCGGAAACTACGTGGTTATCGCGCGGGAGCAATTACACACGTCGGCAATCTTCCTCCACGTAAAACATCGCGTGTTCGCGCCGACTGGGAACGTTTGTTTGGTCCCGATCTCGCCGATGCGTGCGTGGCGGTTCGCGTCGCTGCGGCCCAATCGGCTGCCATCCGAGGCTCCGGTTTTCTTGAAATCGCGGCGCCAACCGGCCTCAAAATCGGGAGCGGAACAGTTCAATGCCGCGCTTTGCGCAGTGACGCGCAGCTACTTGTCGCTCTTTTCCTGGCCGAGCAAATTCGCAACGGTCAAACGTTCCGCCGGCCGACTGAGTCCTGCGATGAATTCCTGAAACCGCTCCGAGAAAAGATTGTGTCGAACGCTCCAGTAAAATCCCAGACCTGGTGTGGCAAGATAATGTTCGTAAAGATTGCGCCAGCCACGCCAGACCGGCTCCTCCATCAAGCCGTAAATGTAATGGAAATGGATCGTTTCCATCGCTTTCAGGAATTGAAACGCGACGTGAAAGAATCTCGCCTTCTCTTCCGCCGTTAGCCCATCGAGATTTTCCAAGCCATTCCGCCAGATGCGGCCGACGTCGGGATTTTCCGCGAATGGACGCGTCACGTCGCGCAACGCCGTTGTGGCAGCGTCTTGCGCTGAAAGTCTGGCAATGCGTGTACCGCGATGCACCTGAACCGCGAGATACCAGAGAGACGCAACCACGCCGATTGAGCTTACAAGTTGGGCGATGGCATTGATCGCTTCCCAGTTCATATGATGCCGATCTTGTGAATCATTTTGGCGCTTCCGCGACTTTCAAAACAATTTTGCCAAGCGTGTGACGCGTCTCGATCTGTTGATGCGCTTGGCTCGCCTCCGCGAGCGGGAAAGTCTGCGAAGCGGTCGGCGTCATCTTTCGCGCCTCGATCAATTTCGTAAGTTCTTCCAGCACTTTCGCCTCGGGATGGGCGCCCATTCGCGAACAGCTGATATCGTGCTTCGCGCACTCAGTTTGATCGGGCTCGTCAGTGATCGAAACGATCATGCCGCCTTTTTTGAGAACGCCATAGGAACGGCCGAGCGCATCCGCCCGCGCGCAATTGAGCACAAGATCAACATCCTTGACTGCGTCTTCGAACCTTGTCGTCGTGTAATCGATCGCCAGGTCGACACCAAGTTGCCTCAGCAACGCCTGATGCGCGGTTGACGCGGTCGCAATCACTTTTGCACCGCGCGCCTTCGCAATTGGGATTGCGAAACTTCCGACGCCGCCGGAGCCGCCGTGAATGAGAACAGTCTGATCTTTGCCGAGTTTGGCGGTGTCGATCAGCGCCTGCCACGCGGTCGTGCCGGCTAACGGAACGGCAGCCGCTTCAATAAAATTAATGTTCTTCGGCTTTAGCGCGGTCTCCGATTCTTTCGCCACCGCGAATTCGGCATAACCACCGCCGCGCGTAACGGCCAGGTAACAATAAACTGCGTCGCCAGTTTTAAATTTTTTCGCGTTGGCTCCTGTTCTCTCGACGATGCCCGCAATGTCCGAGCCAACGATGAGAGGACGATTGTCGACGCCGCGCTTCGCGAACATTCCCTGGCGCACATAGCTGTCAACCGGATTTACCGCGGCAGCAATCACCCGAATAAGAATTTCGTCATCCTTCGGTTCGGGCTTGGGCGCGTCCTGATATTTTAACACCTCCGGTCCGCCGTATTCATTCACAACGACAGCCTTCATCATCGGCTGAGGTTTTTGCGCGAAGGCGAGGTTCAGCGAGCATGTGATGACAACGAGTACAAACGCAGGAAAAGATTTGTTGTTCATAAGGCCGAGAATCCCGGATTCCTCAAACAAATCCTTTCATTCTGTCGAGAATCCTTCAAGCTCCCGCCCGATGAAAATACAAACCCTTGTCATTGTTGCACTAACTTGCGGTCTGTCCGGTCTTTGCTTCGCGCAAGGCTCGCCGGCGACCAGCACCACAACCATCAAAGCTACCGGGAGTAGCAGCGCACCTTACAACGAAGGCGCGGTCTGGACGCTGTCGATGATTAAGACCAAAGCGGGGTTAGCCGATGAATACTTCAAACAGATCACCAGCACGGTAAAGCCCGTCTACGAGGAAGCGAAAAAGCAGAGGATCATTCTCGATTACAAAATCCTGAACGGCGAAGCATCCGATTCGCACGACTTCAACATTTTGATCCTGGTTGAATTTCCAAACATGGCTGCGTTCGACACGTTGCGCGAGAAGATGGACCCAATCGCCGAGAAAGCGATGGGTTCGGCGGAGCAACGGAAAGACATGGCGGTCAAGCGTCTCGATATTCGTGAAATTCTCGGCACTAAAACAATGCGCGAGATCACGTTGAAATGACCTGCGGTCAGAAGTCAGAAGTCGACGGTTAGAAACCGGCATTATAATTTTTGCTCGCCTGCCAAACGCGCCAAGCGCAAGTTGCGCGCGATGAAAACGAAGATTCTTTTTGTCGCCGCGCTTGCGCTGGCACACGGTACGCCAGCACAGACGCCAAGCCCAGTCGCACGCCAAAGCGGCTGGCAGCTGGGGCAGAGTTTCGAGCCGACGCTTCCGCAATCTTCATCGACTTCCACTGATCCGGT
>Ga0182039_10000058_pt1 | contig 65881 bp, 60 predicted proteins | sample sta12Can44000111_FD_125975 | JGI IMG/M metagenome (GOLD analysis project Ga0182039, IMG submission 125975) | Lab enrichment of tropical soil microbial communities from Luquillo Experimental Forest, Puerto Rico - statanox.12C.anox.44.000.111 | ecosystem: Environmental > Terrestrial > Soil >...
CGGCGTACTCGTTGATTGTGTCGTCGTGGCTCAACCCGAAAACCATTGGCAGACATTTGCAACTCAGTACGACCCCGCGTTCAGTGGCGAAATCCGGGTGCGCGCGGGTTCGATCGCGCCCTTGGAATTGAACGAACGAAAAATCATCGCACGTCGTGCCGCGCTGGAACTCAACGCCAACAGCGTCGTCAACTTGGGTATTGGCATGCCGGAAGGTGTTGCGACTGTTGCCAACGAGGAAAAGATCACCGACCTGATGACCTTGACGGCCGAACCGGGCGTCATAGGCGGCGTGCCGGCAGGCGGGCTCAACTTTGGTGCTGCAATCAATGCGCAAACTGTCATCGACCAACCCTATCAGTTCGACTTCTACGATGGTGGCGGTCTCGACGCAGCCTTCCTCGGTCTCGCTCAAGCCGACAAGCAGGGGAATCTGAACGTAAGCAAATTTGGCCCCCGTCTCGCCGGTGCCGGAGGTTTCATCAACATAAGCCAGAACGCCAAGAAGGTAGTATTCGTCGGCACTTTCATGGCGGGCCGCCTGCAGTTGGCGATCGAGGATGGTCACCTGCGTATCGTGACCGACGGCAAACTCAAGAAATTCGTTCGTGAGGTCGAGCACAGGACGTTTTCAGGAAGCTACGCAGCCAAGCGTGGGCAACCTGTCCTCTATATTACCGAGCGTTGCGTGTTCGAGCTCACAGCAGAGGGTCTTGCGCTCGTCGAGATTGCCCCCGGCATCGATGTCGAACGCGATATTCTGGCGAAGATGGAGTTCAAACCGATCATCACCCGCAATCCTGCGATCATGGACAGGCGCATATTTCTGCCTGAGTCGATGGGACTGCGCGATGATTTACTGCGCATGCCGCTTGAGCAGCGCTTTACATATCATCCTGAAAAGAATCAGTTTTTCGTCAACTTCGAAGGGCACGTCGTTCGCAGCCCTCAGGATGTCGAACGAATACGGCGCATTGTCGAATCGATGCTTTCGTCCGCCAGGCGAAAAGTCCATGTGATCGTCAACTACGACAATTTCAGCATCTATCCCGACATCATTGACGAGTACACGGCAATGGTCCGGGATCTTGCAGACCGGTTCTATTCTGGCGCCACTCGGTATTCGACCAACGGTTTCCTGCGTACCAAGCTTGGCGACGCCTTGGGCCGCCGTGAGCTCGCACCCCATATCTACGAAAATGCGGAAGAGGCCAGCGCGCATTTGCACGAACTGGAAGACAAAGTGGCAAGCTGACGAGAAAGCACGAGCATCCACATGAACAAGCCAGAGAAGCCGACGGCCCAGACAAAGCCTCGCGAGAAAGAGACCGCACAAAAACCTGAGCGTGCAACGGCGGAAAAGAAGGCAAGCGCGGGCGCGGTCGAGACCCTGACAGACATCACCAATCGAAGCGCCAATCTTCTTCATGTTTACGGCGAAAAGATCGGCAGGGACGACGGTTATCAGGTCATCGACCTCAAGACGGTCACCGCGACTTTTCAGGAGTTCCTGCAAAAGGCGGCTATGAATCCGGCTCCTATTATCAAGGAGCAATTCGCATTTTGTGCGGATCTGGCGTTGCTCTGGCAGCGAACAAGCATGCGCGCACTTTTCAATATTCCTGCGGAGCCGGTCATCGCTCCGGCCAAGCAGGACAAACGCTTCAAAAACGAGGCCTGGACCGAAAATTGGTACTTCGACTATGTGAAACAGCACTATCTGCTGGCGTCGCGCTGCGTAGAGTCATCGGTTTGCGGTGTGAAAGACGTCGACCGGCACACCCATCACAAGGCACAATTCTATACCCGCCAGCTTGTGAATGCGTTTTCACCGACCAATTTCGTGCTGACGAATCCGTCCGTGCTTAACGCAACGATCGAGACCCATGGCACGAACCTTCTCAATGGTCTCAGGAATTTTGTCGAGGATCTCGAGCGCGGTGCCGGTCGTCTAAGTCTCACGATGAGCGATTTATCGGCGTTTAGATTTGGCGAGAATATCGCGAGTTCGCCAGGAAAGGTCGTTTTCCAAAACGAACTCATGCAGCTTATTCAATACGCGCCCTCAACACCGATGGTGCAGCGTCGACCATTGCTTATCGTGCCGCCGTGGATCAACAAGTTCTACATTTTGGACCTCAAGCCCAAAAACTCCTTCATTAAATGGTGCGTTGATCAGGGTCACACTGTTTTCGTGATCTCCTGGATCAACCCAGGTGCCGAACTCGCCAACAAAAGTTTTGCGGATTATCTGCTTGAGGGACCACTGCAGGCCATCGATGCCATCGAAAAGGCGACCGGCGAGTCGGATGTCAATGTGATCGGATATTGTATCGGCGGGACCCTGGTCGCGAGCATGCTGGCCTACATGGCTGCTCGAAAGGACAAGCGCGTCGCGTCTGCCACGTTGTTCACCACGCTTGTGGATTTTTCAGACGTCGGAGACATCTCCGTATTCATTGACGAAGACCAACTTCAATTGGCCGACAAGCACATGAATCGCCTTGGCTATCTAGAGGGTCGGCACATGGCCGAGGCATTCAACCTGATGCGCGAAAACGATTTGATCTGGTTCTTCGTCATCAACAACTATCTATTGGGTCGCAGCCCGGCCGCCTTCGATATTCTGTATTGGAATTCAGATGCAACGCGCATGCCGGCTCGCATGCAATCGTACTATTTGCGCAATATGTACTACAAAAATGTACTGAAGAACGCAGGCCAAATAAATCTCGCCAATGTGCCCATCGATCTTCGCAAGATTGACGTTCCGGTCTATTTTCTTTCCACGCGCGAAGACCATATTGCTCCGTGGCACTCAACGTACGCCGGCACACAGCTGATGTCAGGGCCGGTCCGGTTTGTCCTCGGGGCGTCTGGCCATGTCGCCGGCGTAATCAATCCGCCATCCGCCAACAAATACGGCTATTGGACAAATGAAAAGTTGTCGGCCGATCCGGGTGCGTGGCTGAAGAACGCGGCTTACCACGAAGGCTCGTGGTGGCCGGACTGGGAGCGATGGGTCGCCGAGTTTGGAGGGGACCTAATTCCCGCGCGCCAGCCCGGTGGGGGAAAACTCGGGCCGATCGAGGATGCTCCGGGCTCTTATGTAAAGATACGCGCTGCCGCCTGATTGTTTAGGGCGCAAGGCCGGCTGCCTTCCGCAGCTCGCCCTTCACGTCATTAAGTTCATTTCGAAAGGCTTCCTTGCTCAGGAGCGACGCGGCGATTGCCGCGCCAGCGACGTTTCCTGCGTAGACGTCGCCGCGGAGGGCGCCCGAAACGATCCGGCTATAACCATAATCCTGGATTCGTTTGTATAGTTCTTCCTTCTTCTCCGGGATCATTTCAGCGAGCACCATTCCCATGACGGCGCCGTAAGTCGCGTGCGCGGAAGGATACGAGGGGGAGTCGCGGTCGCTCAACTTCTTTAAAGTATGCAGATTGTTGTGAGGTAAGCGATAGGGGCGTGTCCGGTTGAATGTATTTTTCGCCTCGCGGTTGGCGGACGCCGAAAGGCTTTCCACCTTTATGCCGATGCCGCCAAGGAATCGTTCAAGCGTTCGATGATCGTCGTCCCGCACGTGCTTCGCCTGGTCAGGGGTACGTGACTCCTGCAAGCGCAGAAGCTCCTGAAGCTCGGCCTTGGTTTGCGCACTGTCTGATTTTGGCGGCGGCATGAGCAGCACTGACAGCGGGACCGCGGGATCGGGACAAGACGGGTCGGCGGCCGCAGCCGAAAGGCTGAACAACGCAAGAAAGGCCACAAAAGCCAGGCAGGCCCAACTGCGATTTGCTCTCACGCGTTGCCCCCAGGAACGCCATCGCCTCAGGATGCCTTGGCTTGCGGTTTCTTTGCAACCTCGCGCAGATGCGGCGGAGTTGCGCTGCCGCTGACTCCGAATAATCGGGCGAGTTCGCTCATCCTTTTCTTGCCTTCTGTCGAAAGTTCGCCGCGGACATTCATGATCTGCCGAATAACTCCATAGGCTTTTTCGCGGATCTCTGCGTCGGGTGGCAACATCGATGGAATCGCGGCGAGGGCCGCCTCCCGGTCAATCAGCAGCATATTGAATTGTTCACGCACCAGAGTTTTGAAATCTGCAAGCGACATGTCGCCGTGTTCTTCGCGAAGGCGGCGCGCCATTTCAAAGCTCCGTTCATCCACGGACGCTCGGTCCACACCTGCATAGATGAGGCCGCGAATGATTGCCGCACGAAGGCCTCCCTCCGGAATGCGGGATTTGAGCTCGGCGATCCGCTTCTTCAGAAGTTCGCGATGTAGGGGATTCTTCGGGGCTTTGCGCAAACGCTGTGTCCCAGCGGGGTCCACGCCAACCGCGGCCTGTAGCGTCGGCGAACCATAAATCGCAAGGAATGTCTGCTCGGCAATTTTTTCACTCGCTTCGCGCCACGCATCGAGGCCGGCGACGATCTGATCGGAAAACTGCCCCTGCATCGCGAGCAGCGGGTTGTCGCTGGCCGCCGGCTTTCGGTCTTTGCGAATCTGCTCTGCGAGCTTGGCAACTGGAGCCATTGCCGGATTTTGATCGGAAAACAGCTCGTATTGCAGACGCAGTGGATGCATTTCCCGCATCCAATCCGCGATCGGATTGCTGATCATCGCGCGCACCATGGGTTGAGCAAAGGTACGATAGAGCGCAAGATTTATTTCGGAAACACGCGCGGCCGTGGCAAAACGGCGTTCATCTGCCAAGTCGTTGCCGCCGAGCGCGCGGATGTCATCAAGGGTTCGTGCTTCGCACCGCATCACCCAATTCCCAAGCGCGAGATCAGGGTTGGTGGTTTCCGCGCTCTTGTCTTCGAAAACCGCCTCATAGAGGCCGGGCGGGAGCGTATCGATGAGGTCGATGTTGCTCGAGAACTCGCCGTGCTCTTTTTTCGCGACGCCTCCGGAAACGAAAATGCCGAGATGCCCCACGGTTTCATGGATCGTATAGACGATGGTCTGCCCGTAGGACCGGATGTCGTCGACGCTGTCATAGAGGTCGAGGATCCAATCGAGCGCCTGCTGTGGCGGCGTGATGTTGTCGCCTTTTGAGCAAAACACAACGATCGGGGAGCGGATATTGCGAAGATCGATCGTGGCGCCATCCGACGTCGTGATGCGCCCGGCGGCGAGGTTGTTGCCCACAAACAGCTCATCGACAATGAACTGAATTTCCTCCGCATTCAGGTTGACGTGGCCACCCCACCACTTTTCAAAGCCCAGATAACGGGACGCCTCGGTATCGACCTTCGAATAGAGATTGTATTGCTTGGTCCACAGCGTGTTCGCCGGGTTCTGATTTTCGAAGTTCTGCACCAGCCAGGCACCGTCGAACTTGCCGTGACCAAGATCGCCAGCAAGCGCTGTCAACCAACTGCCGCCTAACAATCCGCCCGAGTAGCGCATGGGATATTTTCCGCGCACACCGGCCCAATAGGAGAGCGGCGACCCAGCGACGATGATGGGGCCGAACAGCTCCGGCCGCATTGCCGCCAACATCATGATCGCCCAACCGGCCTGGCAGTTTCCGATCACGCAAGGCTTGCCATTCGCCTCGGGATGCGCTGCGGCTACCTTCTCGATGAAAATGGCTTCGGCGCGTGCGATGTCTTCAATGGTCTGTCCAGGAACGGGATCGGGCAGAAATCCGATGAAGTAGCAAGGATGGCCGGCCTTGAATGCGACACCGATTTCACTGTCGGCTTTGAAGCCGCCGATGCCGGGACCGTGTCCGGCGCGCGGATCAACGACAATGAAGGGCCGCAGCTTTGGATTGATTTCGACGCCCGCGGGCGGGACGATACGTACAAGCGCGTAATTCACCGGTCGCTCCAGTGTACGCCCGTCAACGATCAGCTCAGCTTTATAATCGAGCACGTTAGGCGCTGTTTCCGCCATGTGTTCGCGATACTGATTCCCACGCTGCCGCATGACATCCCAGAACAGGACGCTGCGTTGGAATGCGTCGGTCCAATACTCCATGGCGGGCGCGAAGATGCCAAATGCCATCGTGTTCGGCTCACTTGAAGGAAGGTTTGACGACATGGTTGCGGTCCTTCTCTTTTGCTAATCCATGATGTGATAGCCGCCATCGATATAGAGCGTCTCGCCGGTGATCAGCCGCGCCGCGTCGTGCGCGAGAAAGGCCGTCGCGACGCCGACGTCGTCGATGCTGACCAGGCTGCGCGCTGGAGCTTGCGACTTGGCTTTGTCAAGCAATGCATCGAATTCCGGAATGCCTGAGGCTGCCCTGGTCGCAAGCGGTCCGGGAGAGATCGCGTGCACACGAATTCCCTTTGGGCCGAGCTCGGCTGCGATGTAACGAACGGCGCATTCAAGCGCAGCTTTGGCGACGCCCATGATGTTGTAGTTTTTAACCACCATCTGGCTGCCGTAGTACGACATCGTAAACAGAGTGCCGCCCTTTTTCATCAGCGGTTCGGCCAGATGTGCCATCCGAATGAATGTCCAACAAGATACGTCCATAGTCGTCGCGAAACCTTCGCGCGATACGTCCACCACGCGCCCCTGCAGCGCGTCTTTCGGCGAAAAGGCGATGGAGTGGACCACGAAATCGAGTTTGCCCCACTCTTTGCTAATTCGTTCGAAAACAGCTTCCATTTGACCGGCCACGCTCACGTCGAGCGGCATAAAGATCGGAGCTTCGAGCGCCCGGGCAAGGGGCTCGACGAACTTTTTGGCTTTGTCGTTAAGATAGGTTACCGCGAGTTCAGCCCCCAGGGCTCTAAATGCCTTCGCGCAACCCCACGCGATTGACTTGTCGTTGGCAATTCCAACAATAAGACCTCTTTTTCCTTCAAGCAGTTTCGCCTTTACCGGGGGAAGCGTCGGGCCGTTATTTTTTTTACTCATGTGGGTCTCCACATAACGTTCCGCGATCAATTTGATTGCACGAAAAGCCTGACGGCGGTCCTTGGCATCGTCGATATGCGCGATGTCTCGCCCATTGATCTTGAGGCGCCCCTCGCCCCAAGGCGCTACTTCAGCTTCCAGGCGATCGTCGCCCAAGATTGCGACAAATTGCTGAACAGTGGCGCCTTTTCCGGCGGCCAAAGCGCTGTTCGTCTTCCAGTCCAGCATTTTCGCGTGTCTCGTCCAAAGGCCGCCCGTAGGCGAACAGCGCTTGCCTGAAACCTAGTTGCGGCACGCCTGTCATGTTTTGACGTTGGTCAAACGGGGCGGAACTCGCGGGTGGCAATCCGCTGAATTTCCTTCAATTCTTCATGCGCAAAAGCGATGAGCGGCTCAGCAGGACTAGAGAGCGAGGCGAGAGCCGGGCGATCACTTGCGACCGTTCCAGTTCGGTGATGGTGCGGCTGACCGTCTCGATCGTCAGGCCCAGATGATCGGCGATGTCCTGATGCGACATTGGAAGTTCGAGATACTTTGCCTTTCCCAGTCTCCGGGACAAGTCGATGAGGAAAGTTGCCACACGGCTTTTCGCACTTTTGCCGATCAACAAGGCATGTTCCTGCGCCCGCAAAAGCTCATTGGTCGTTTCCGCCAACAAGAAATTCGCCATCCGGCTGTCCCGCGCAGCAACCGAGAGGAGCGCACTGCGTTTGTGATACCGGATCATCACGTCGGTTGCCGCCTCAACCGATAGAGCGTGCTTCTGGTTGGCCCAACCAAATAGCTCTCCGGGCAGATAAAAGCCCAGGATGTTACGCGAGCCGTTTTGAAGCGTCCGGCAACTTCGAACGACACCGTCCACGACCATGAAAATGTAGTCTGCCGGATCACCTTCGCAGACAATCAGCTGGTCGCGGCGGTGACGAATCGGCCCTCGCCGGTACGCAGTGATGGTGCGCGGAAACAATGTTTGGTCGCCGTCCGGTGCGGCCCAAGATGGGTTTGCGGACAGTACGATCTTGTCAAAAATACCATCACGCACGCGCGCGGATGGGTCGCTGGCGCTGCCAAGCTGGGCCATCTGTTCCCCCAAACGTTATTGGCCTCTGTAAGTGGATATAACTTGGGGCTCCGCCCAGAAAGTTGGACTTTGGCCCAACTTAGGGTGGATCATGGGCATGCCGGAATCTCGACAAATGAGGTTTTATAGCGCCTTCTGCTGCGAAAAAAATGCTGCGGCAATTTGCTCCGCTGATAGTGGTCAGAGCCCTCTAGCGATAGAGCGCCTCGCGCCCCACCCAATCGCACCGATCACGGTGAGGAAGGCGCACACAAAAATAAAGCTTCGAAGGATCCTCCTGCTCGATCGTCACGCGACGACCGGCGCTCAATGCCGTGCATTGATGATGACGCAGAAAATCAGAAAGTTGTCTCATGCTGGGATTTTCACGCGCCAATCGGTAGAACTCGGACAGATCCTGTTGCTGGAGGCACGCGGGAGAGCGCCGCACGATAACCATTTCGCGGGCGAGGGAAGGTGTAATCGTGGTTACAACGATGACGGCGGCGAGCGTTGCCGTTTTCACGTGTTGAATCTCCCGTCGTGTCGATCAGCTATCCGATCGTAGGGTCTGTTTCAGACAATCTTCAATGGATCGACGCGGCGAAATAGGTCCGAGGTCCTCTTCGGCGTTCACGGCCTTGAGATTTTCAAGAACATCGTCGCGCAGCCCGGCAAGAGCGATTCTGATCCCGCGCGCTTTGAGCGACCGTGCCAATACGCGCAACGTTGTCCCGGCCGTTGTGTCTATGCGCGGAACGATCGAGCAATCGATAACCAACAACCTGGTGCCGTCCGGCGCATTGGCGACCAGGTCGAGGATGCTGCGGCGGATGTGCTCGGCATTGAAATACAACCACGCGCCCGGGCTGCGGATAACGATCGCACCCAGAGGATCTCTGGCGTTGGGATATCTCGCCCGATTGACGAACTCGCCGGTCAACGGCTCTCGCCCAAGAAGCGCCACGCTGGGCCGGGCCGCATGCGCGATGAGCATGACCAGCGAACCGGCCGCTGCGAGCAGCAGGCCATCGAGCAATCCGAAAAGCAGCACGCCGAAAAACGCGAGCAGAGCGATACGAAATTCACGCGGCGATGCGAGGCGCAGCCGGCGCAGATCGTCGATCTTAACGAGGTGTGACGCTGCCATCAGAACGATGGCCGCGAGAACGGGCTCCGGCAGATTGTGAAAGAACTTGGCGAAGTACAACAGTGTGAGAGCAATCGCGCCCGATGTAATTACCAGGGCGGCCGGAGACGACGCGCCGCCGAGGTCGTTGACGGCAGTTTGCGACATTCCGCCGGCGACCGGGAATCCGCTTGTCAGTCCGGTTGCGATGTTGGCCGTGCCGATCGCCGTGAGTTCCTGCTCGGGGTTGATGTCATAGCCATGCTTCTGCGCGAAGCTCCGGGCGACGGAGATCGATTCACCGTAGGCGAGCAGGAAGCAGGCAAGCGCGATCGGTACGAGTGTCGCGATGTCGGATACGTGGATATTCGGGACGCTAACATTCGGCAGGCCGGTTGGCAGGTCGCCGACAATATGAATGCCTTTGTCCGCCAATCCGAAAATCGTCATAAGGAGGATGGCGGCAACAACAACGACAAGGGTTGTCGGACGGCCGGGGAAAGCCCGTTCAAAGCCTATAAAAAGAGCGATCGCGGCGAGGCCAACGACGAGTGACAGAATGTGAGTCTGCGGCAGCGAAGAGACGAGATGAAAGACACGTTCGAAGAAATTGCCGCTCACGCCGGTAATGCCGAATAGCTTGGGCAGTTGGGTCGATGCGATATAAAGCGCCGCACCAGTTTTGAATCCGACCAAAATCGGGTCCGAGATGAAGTAGGCGGCGTTGGCAAGGCCGACAAATCGGCCGGCGATGCTGATGATCCCGACCATCAGAGCCACGGCCCCTACGAGCGCAATCGCCCGCGAAACGTCGCCGTCGGCCATTGAAACGACGCTGGTCGCGAGCACGATCGCCAGCGAGGATGTTGGCCCGACCGCCAGTTGTCGGCTTGTCCCAAACAATGCATAGGCAATTCCGGCGACGAGATAGCAATAAAGCCCAGTGACCGGCGGCAGCTGTGCCAACGATGCATAGGCAAGCGACTCAGGGATGACGAAGGCTGCAAGCGACAGACCGGCAATCAGGTCGACGCGAACGTTTTGCGCCGCGTATGTACGTATCCAGCTTAAAGCCGGGATCCAGGCTAAACGAGTGTCCAGGGAAGGCTTGTCGTTCATATCTGCTTGCGCCTAGTGGGTCGCGGTCTTCCGCTTCAGTATGATTTTGACGGCAACAGCCGGCTTTCATTGGTTTGCATCAATCCAACGCATGCTACCTTTAACGGCGCCTCGCGCCATCAGCATCGTCTGCGCTTGTGAATTGCGACCTTGGGTGAAGCCAACGCCCGGGGTTTAGCCGGCCAATAGCTGTTATTTTTGAGGTTTACGCAAAGTGCCGTTCGTGGGTTGGACGGCGGACGGGTTCGAAAGAAACGCGTGCCTATTGGCGCCGCTTTTGTCGACCCTCGGCTCCCATATTGTCGCTGACCTGCTGCTCGGGCGCCGGGTGCCCGACGTCGTCGTGGTCCGGATACCAAATCACCAGCCCCCCGACACACGGCGTGATGGCGGTGACCGCAGTCACTCTCATCCGGTCGATGACGCCGCTTTTTGAGGTTGCTATGTTGACCACAGGATGTCCTTTCGGGACTTTCGCTGCTCCATTAGATAGCCCGGTATTGCCAATCTTTTTGTGAGGTAAATCACTCTCGCGCCAATGTTTCGTAAGAGGGGGCAGACATGATTACCGTTCCGGGCCCGGCATCGGAGGCGCTGGGGTCCTACCTGTCGACTCATTTGGGTCGCCGCTTTCACTCGACGGAAGCGCATCTGACCGAGCTCATTCCATCGATCGCCCGCTTGTCCCTCGAGTGTATTGGAAACAGCGATGCGCTTTATCACAACATCGAGCACACGATGCTCGTGACGCTGGTCGGATACGACATCATGAAGGGACGTGCGCTGCTCACGCACACGACACCGGGCGATTACTCGCATCTTCTCGTTGCGTGCCTGCTGCACGACATCGGTTATGCGCGCGGCGTTCTCAAGGGAGACGGTGTCGACGGCTATGTCATCGATGGACGCGGGAACAAGGTCAATGTTCCGCGCGGATCATCCGACGCTGCACTTTTGCAATACCATGTCGACCGGTCGAAGCTTTTCGTCATGGATCGCCTTGCCGATCACGACCACCTTGACGCGGAGCGGATCGCGCGCGCTATCGAGTTCACGCGCTTTCCGGCGTCGACGGTCGAACCGGAAGATAGTGGCAACGAGGAGGGCTCGCTGGTGCGGGCGGCAGATCTCATCGGTCAGCTGGGCGACCCGCAGTACCTGCGGAAGGCCAACGCGCTTTATTATGAGTTCGAGGAAGTCGGGCTCAACCGGCAGCTTGGGTATGGGTCGCCTGCCGATCTAACGGAGCTATATCCACAGTTCTATTGGAAGGCAGTGTCCCCTCACGTCCAGACGGCCATTAGATATCTCAACGTGACGTCAAGCGGCCGGCAATGGATCGCGAATCTCTACAGCAACGTGTTCCGTGCCGAGCGCGATCTCAGCCTGACGGGGCCCGAGCGTTGACGACGCGCGAGTGCAATTTCTTCTCTGGTTGTTTCCTCACGCCGGAAGCCTATTCTGGGCGGCGAAGCGTCTGATCAGAAGGGGGCGATGATGGGTGTTCTTCTCTGGATAATTATCATTGGATTTGTTGCTGGCGTCATCGCGCGGCTTTTGATGCCTGGTCCGAATACGCCGAAGGGTTTCGTCGTCAGCACGATTGTCGGCGTGGCAGGAGCAGTGCTTGCTTCCATCATCGGCGATTTTGCCGGGTTGTATCGCCCCGGTGAGGGCGCAGGCCTGATCGGCGCAACCGTTGGCGCGCTGGTCATTTTATTTGTGTGGAATCGTCTTGTGGCCGCTGAGGTCATCCCCGACCACGGCCTGTGAGCGCCGTCAATTTGCCGATTCGATCCAACGGATAAAGCGGCCGCCGGCTAGCCCACGCGTCAGTGCGAGATTGTACTCGCGGAAGACCTCGGCTTTATGCCAGCCGCCGCGCGGCCAGTCTTTGATTGCATTCTCGAGGCGGCCCAGGTCGATGGCGCGTCGGACGAGGGCTGATTTGGAAAGCTCATTGAGTTCCCGCGCAAGTTCGCCACGACGCGCTTCAAGTTTTCGATGCCAGTCGGCGCCCTGCAGGCCGCTGAGGCGATTGGTCAACACGGGTTCGGGAAGCAGACCCCACATGGCGCGACGGACCAGCGAACGATCGATGCCCTCGGCGAGATATTGTTCCGGCGGAATGCCGAAGCAGTAGGAAACGACATCGATGTCGGCGGTCGGATCGCGCACCTCGACACCGGTGAAAGCCTTCTCGGCGGCCTGCCAGTCGCCAAGGTAGTCGACCTGCGCAAGACCTTTGACGCGCTCATCGCGTCGCATGCGGTAAAGAAAGTCGTGCCCGACTGTTCGCGCGCGGCGTTCGACTGCCATCTCCGCTGCAAAATCGACCCGGATTGGCGCATGCTCCCGCCAGGCTGCGGACTGATGGCGGCGCATCCAATCGCCCAGTTGTCCGGGGATCAGGGGCTCGATGAGAAGCTTTCGCAACGCCGTCGAGCGCGAGTAGGGGCTATTGCGATAAAACTGGCGCCACTGCCGATAGGCCAGCAGCAATCGACCGCGCGCCAGGTGGTCGGAGGCCTGCGACCAGCCGTTCCAGCTGATGGTGTAGTTGCCATGCAGACCGCCGAGCAGCACGCGCCGTCCCTGTGCACGCGCGCGCTGAAGGGCCGTCATCGTCCAGCCGAAATTGGTCGGGTTACGCACCGGTCCATCGAGTGCGATAAAGAATCGCTCTAGTTGTGCGAAGTCATCACACGTGTCGGTGTAAACATAATCAACGTCGATATTGCCGGCCTTCTTCCGGATCGCCTCCACATAAGGCGTCTCGTTGGCGTAGCACCCGTCTGGCACCGGTCCGTTGAAATCGCGTCCGGGAACTCCAGTGTATGCCGCGAGCCGGAGGTTCTTTTCTTCCAAAGCACGCGCTGCAAGAACGGACACCGAAGACGAGTCGAGCCCGCCACTCAGAAGACTTCCGATTGGATGGATGCTGCGCATTTGCCGGCGCACGGCATGATCGAGACAATCACGCAGTCCTTCTGCATAGGCGGTGTCGGATTGGAGTCTGACCTGCTTGATATTCGTGGGAGACCAGTAGCGGCGATGTGATATCGATCCGTCGGGCCTCACTTGGAGGATGTGCGCCGGAGGAACCCGAAACACATTTCGATACAACGTCGTTGCATGGTCCGCGTGATTCAGCACCAGGAAATCGGCGAGCTTTTCCTCGCAGAGCACTCGCGGCACATCATCGAAAGCAAAAAGCGCGTTCGGCATGCTCGCAAAGGCAAAGAATCCCCGGCCTTTGTGCCACGTGACAACATTCAATCCGAGATGATCGCGCGCCAGCGTCACGCGGCGGCTGCGCGGATCCCAGATCGCGACTGCAAAGGGGCCCCGAAGCATTGGCCAGATATCGTCACCCAGTTTTTGCCAGGAGTTCAGAAGCAAACGCGAATCTGACCACTCCGCTGCTTCCGCTTGGGAAATTCCGACCCGGGCACGCACTTCGTCGCGATTGTCCAACCGCAGGTCTGCAGTGATGATCGATCCGCTTCCGTCGTGGTACGGCTGGTGATCGAAGCGGTCTTCAGGAGTCATCCGCATCAGGGCGTGTACGAGACCACAGCCGTCCTTTGCGATGATCTCGGCGCGGTCGGGTCCGTATTGATTGAGCGCGTTGGCGGCGCGTTCGAGGTCACGCCGCGTCACGCTGCGGTCATCGAAACGGATCAGTCCAGCGATTCCGCTCATCAGCGTGCTCCGCCAAACTGGGCCAGAGGCGTGAAGCGTCTGGTGTCACGATCTACTACAACGTCGCCTTCTCCGATCTCGACCCATGCGTGGGCGACGAGTGCTTGATCTTGCCGCGCAACGCCGATGCAAAGGCGGCTTGCTATGCCGCGCCGACGCAGCATGGCATGCGTTGCGAGCGCGCGGGGCAGACACAGAGCGTTGATCCATGGCTTGGTGGCCATTTGCTCCACCGCCCAGGAGATCCAGTTTGCCTCATTGGCGGCAAACCGATTGATACGGCGAGGCGCGCGGTTCGCCCAGGCGAAGACTCGCGCGGGAGAGATAAAGCGCACGGCCATCCGTGCCAGAATAATTGCAACGAAAGCTTCCCGCAGATAGACGCGGCGGATCGCTGCCAGCTTCATCGCAAACCTTCCGCGGCTAGCACCTGTACCAGCTGTTCGTTCACTAGCGTTTGCAGGAAAGGTGTTACGTCACGGGCGAGTGTCGCTGCGTCCACGTCATGCTGGTCTGAAAGGCGGCGGAAAATTTCGCCGACACGGCATGGCTCAGCCAGCATGTCCCATATCTCGGTAGCGACCCGGTTAAAGTCGAAATACGAGCCAGCGGCGAGGCTCAGGACGACGGTGCGGCCGTCGACATCGGCCACAGCCAATTCCTTTTCCCGGACAAGAACGCTGGCGACTGTAATGCTCAAGCTGCTGTCCTGCTCCACCGCTGCGTGGCGTCGCCGACTCTACCCCATGTTCGCTTCAGCAAGGCTAGTTCTTGTTATCGATGCGGGCAGACATCGGAATGGCCATCTCGAACGAAAACCCGAACTTGGTTGACGGGGAAGATGGCGGCTGCGGCTCGGTGAGCGCAGCATTATTATCTTCGGCTTGAGCCGATTTGGTTTCGGCGCCGATCGCGACCTTTCTGATGGTCGGCGGCTCCCATGGCGTGCGCTGCTCGTTACTGGTGCGGCCAGTTTTGCTTATTGTCATGGCCGACCTCCGCAAAATTAACCACGCAAGCGTTCTATGAGATCGCATCCGGCGTGGCAAGACGGCACCAAAGCCGCCATTGGGGGCCGCACGCGTTTATGGGCGTGGCGACAAAGGTGCGACGCAAACGTCTCACTCACGCGTATTAACGAAGAAAAAATGCTGCATTGCATGCTCTGACGTGAAGTCGCAGCCGCTTGGCATCCCAGATTCCGCATGATACGCTTTTTGCGCCACGAGGTGTTTTGGGCCGAAAAACAAGCACTTAACGACCAAAGTGCTGGTCGCGCTCAACCAGAAAGGGATCCGCCATGGCTGAAAAATCGTCAGCGACATCGGAAACAGGCGAAGCCGCGGCAGATACCCCCGAGACTCGCGAGCAGATGGCTTCGAAGCTTGTTGATCGGTTTGCATTGTGGTCTGGCGTGGCCGGACTGGTTCCCATTCCAGTTCTCGACGTCGCTGCGGTCGGTGGCCTCCAGATCCAGATGGTTCGCCGCATTTCGCAAATTTATGACGTCGACTTTTCGGAGAATCGGGGCAAGGCTCTGATCGCGAGTCTCGCGGGATCGATGATCCCTGCGACCAGCGGCCTCGGAGCTGCGAGCGTGCTCAAGGCGGTTCCGGTCATCGGCACAATCGCTGGCGGATTTGTCATGCCCGTATTGTCAGCCGGCGCCACCTACGCCATCGGCAAGGCTTTCATTCAGCACTTTGCCACGGGCGGCACGCTGCTCGACTTCAATCCTCCGGATTATCGGCAGTTCATCAAAGCTCAAAGGGACATGTGGGATTCGCGAAAGAACCGCGCCGCCAAGTCTCCAGAACCAGGAGCCGCAACGGGTCCATAGCCGCGCCGGCGCGGGTTGGGCGACTGGATAGATGCATCCACCGCAGCCGTAGCGCTGTCGATCGGCGAGACCGAGCCCCATGCTCGAAGCCTTCGTCTACATAGTGTTCTGCGCCCTCACGGGAGTATGCGGTGTTGACCGCCGAATGGGCTTTTTCGGCACTTTTGTTCTGGCCCTCGTCACCACTCCGTTTGTAGTGTTGCCTGTCCTGCTTCTTACCGGCCAATCCCGTCGTGCCGAATGGCCTCGCCGGAATTAGCAGAAGTGATTTTTGTTTCGGCGGGGGGCGTATCTTGCTGGGCCGGCGGCGACACATTGTGAACGTGTAGACAGAAGACGTTATGTCCTTCCTCCAACTCGTCCGCCGGGAAATGCACGGCTCGCTGCCGAAGCTACTGTTCATGTCCGGACTCGGAGGCATCAGCACCGCGGCGATCCTGGGGGCCATCAATTCGGGCCTGCAAAACGGTTCGACCCTGTGGGCCGCGACTCTGTTTATCGTCGCGCTCTTTCTCTTCATCAAAACCCAATCCTACGTCACTATTACGACGACCGCTGAGATCGAAGCGATCATCCATAAGGTTCGCATTCGACTTATGGACCAGATCAGGCATTCGGAGCTGTTGTCGATCGAAGATATCGGCCGAGCGCGGATCGTTGCCGCAATCACGAGCGATACGGCCGTGCTCACGCAAGCGAGCAACATGCTCGCCTTTACCGTACAGGGCGCAGTCCTGATCGTTTTCGTGGCGATTTATGTGGCCTTCCTGTCGGTTGCGGCCATTCTCACGACCATCGTAGTCGTCTCGATAGCTGCAGTAATTTTTCACCAGAAGAATCGCCGTTTAGTCAGCGAGAAGCAGCGGGCGGCCGCGTGGGAGCGCCGGTTGTTCGATCGGCTCATAGACTTCCTGGATGGGTTTAAGGAAGTGCGGCTCAACAGCGCACGCAGCGCCGACCTCTTCGCTGATGCGGTCGACGTGTCGCGAACGGCCGCCAACATCAAAATCAATACCCAGGCGGAAACGTTCAGGATGATCGTGACGTCGCAGATTTCGATGTACGTGCTGCTCGGCGCGGTCGTTTTTGTGGCCCCTCAATTCAGCGAAACGCTCGGCGGGGCGGCGCTGACAAAGACCACGACAGCCCTGATGTTCATCGTGGGAGCATGTTTCGGCCTCGTGCAGTCGATCCCGATCCTTCTCAATGCAAACGCGTCGGCAGACCGGCTGGTGCAGCTGGAAAACACGTTGCGGGCGACGGCCGCACAGCCGCGTGAGATTCCCACGGTAAAGCACTTCGACAAGATCGAGATGCGCAACATCAGTTTTCGCTACGTCGACAAGTTTTCCGAGGCTGCCTTCAAGATTGGCCCGATCGATTTTACCCTGCAGCCCGGAGAGCTGGTTTTCATCACCGGGGGCAATGGCTCGGGCAAATCGACCTTCCTGAGAGTTCTTTCTGGCCTCTATCCCGCTGATTCCGGCGAAATCATCCTTAACGGAAGGCACATCGATAATTCAACGCGCGACGAATACCGCGCGTTGATGTCGGCGATTTTCTTCGACTATCATTTGTTCCGGCGACTTTACGGGGTGCCCGATCCCGACCCGGGCGAGGTCAATCGTCTGCTCGGGTTGTTCCGGCTGTCTGAAAAGACCGGATTGGTTGAGGGTGAGTTTCGCACGCTCGAATTGTCTGGGGGTCAGCGCAGGCGCCTCGCGCTTATCGTCAGCCTCCTCGAAAAGCGTCCGATCCTCCTGTTGGACGAATGGACGGCCGAACAGGATCCGGAATTCCGGCGCAAGTTCTACGACGAACTGTTGCCGGATCTGATGAAAGCCGGGGCGACCGTCGTGGTGATCACGCACGATGATCGCTATCTCGACGAGCTCGACTTGCCGGCTCGCAGGATCCGGATGGACGAGGGAAAGATTATCGAGCAGCGTACGATAAAAAGTACAAAACCGAGACGTCGGTAGCGGGAGAAGGACTGATGGCGAAGTATAGGGAGTCTCTTGATGGAATGCCAACCAGGCCGCGCACCTGGAGGCGTTTTATTGGGCGACACCTGCCGAGTCTGTCAGTCACTTTGTTGGCGGCGTTGCTCATGGCCACCATCCTGTTTCCCTATGTCGTGATCACGGTCCCAAGCGGCAGCGTCGGCGTTCTCTGGAAACGCTTCAATGGCTACGACCTTTATTGCTGGTGCTTTGTCGGCCGCGGCACGATTCTGGATCCGCGCGAGCTGAGAGACGAAGGTCTTCACGTTATCTGGCCCTGGGACAAGTTGTACATCTACACGCTCCGGCTCCAGTCTTCGACCCAGACATACAATGCAATTACCAAGGACGGCGTAAATGTGAGCGCGCAGATCAATGTGCGGTTCCAGTTGCTGCACAACTACGTTGCCGTGCTGCACAAGTTCATCGGCCCTCAGTATCTCGCTTCTGTTGTGGAGCCGGAGCTCGGCAGTCGAGCGCGGGAGATTATCGCTCAATACACGGCGCAAGAGGTCTATACGTCGCGCGAATCGATTCAGTCAAAAATCCGCGCGGATGCGCAAAAGAGTTTGAGCACGCATCTCAACAGCCTCGTGCAGCCGGAAGCGATGGAGCAGCCGGACCCGAAGCACTACAATGACTTCCTGCAGAACTCGATCCAGCTGCTGGATGCTCTGGTTCTCAGCATCGAACTGCCGCCGGAAATCGTTGCGGCCATTAACCGGCAAACCCAGCAGTACTATGAGATTCAGGAATACAAATATCGTGTCGAACGCGAGGCGCAGGAATCGACGCGCAAGCAGATCGAAGCGAACGGCATCGCGGCCTTCCAGCGGACGGTGAGCGAGGGGATCTCGGATTCGTATCTGCGCTGGCGCGGCATCGAAGCGACGCTTGCACTCGCTCAGTCCCAAAATTCGAAAATCATCATCATCGGGGGTGGCAAGGATGGGCTGCCGGTTATTCTCGGCAACGTCGACGGAGTGGCGGGATCCGCCTCGAAAGCCACCGCGACTGAGGAGGATGTGACGCCGAAAGAAAAAGTACCTGGAATCTCGTCCGGCCCGATCAACACGCTGCCAAAGCCGACCGGATCGTCGTCGCCGACGAAGAACAATGGGGCCGCCGTCAATTCGACGCCGCCTGACGTCACTCAGACCCCGACGACGGCAGTGCCGAGCGGGCATTCGCCGTTCGACCTGTCGCAGATTAAGGACTACCTGCAACGGCTTCCCGATTGGCTCAAGTCGGCGGCAACGGGCCCGGGTTCCGGTGCAGGGACGCCGCCCAAGCAGTAGGAAGCGAAGGAATTGCAGGTGAGCGGAATGACTGACGCACAGCAAACGATACAGCCCAGGTCTTTCCTGTACCGGATGTTCACTGGACGATGGCTCTTCCTGCTTACGATCCTGGTCGGAGTCGTCGCTTACATAATCGGCCTCAATGTCGCGTACCTCGATATTGCCGGCGCGAGGCAGCTGATCCAGCAATTGCGGACCGAGAACCAGAAGCTCAAAACCCAGATTGCTGATCTGAACGCCACGCAGGTCGCCTTGCAAAACAGGCTATCGACTTTCGAGGCGGCGTTAGACGAGATCATTCCGTCGAAAAACACTTATAACATCAAGCCGAACCAATCGATGATCGTTGCGGCCGGACGACTGACCGTTGGGCTGGTCGGCGCGCCGACAAACGAAAACATCACTATCAACGTCAATGGAAAACAGCAGACCGTTGCCTCGGGCGATGTGGTCAGTCTGACACTCGACCCGAAGACAAATTGCCAGGTCCGCGTCCAATCTTTCGATATGTTCAAGGCGGTTCTCAACGCATCCTGCACGCAGGCGCCATAATCCCTCGATGCCACAATAGCGGTGAGAACGCACCGTTCGACCTTGCTGGGTGGGGCTAAAACCGCATATATCCCCGTCCGGTCGGCGTCATCTGAAGAATGGCGGCCGGGAATCCGGTAGCATTGGCTGCGAGTGATTCGCCCATAACGCGTGAGCGGACAGGCAGGTCGGCCATGAGACAGATAATCACTGTAGCAACAATGAAAGGTGGGAGTGGCAAGAGTACGTTGGCAAGTTGCCTTGCGGTGCATTGGCATCTGACAGGCCGGGCTCCGACGATCATCGACGCCGATCCCCAGCGGTCCATAGCGCGGCTCGCCCTTCGGGAGCGGGCGCTTGGCGGTGTCCCGGTGGTGGAAGACGCAACTGCGGAGGCATGGAAGACCGCGCAGAACCTTGCGGCCTCGGGCCGTCCGATCATCATCGACACCCCGGGATTCCGCTCACAGGCGACGCTCGCCTGTATCGCGGCAGCCGATTTTCTTCTAGTCCCGGTCAAGGCATCGCCGCTCGATGTCGACCGCATGCTGGACACGCTCAATTCGCTGATCGACGGCGCCGGCGGCGAAAGACCGACTTTCCGCTGCATCCTCACACAAACCACGCGGGATTCGGTCATTGCCAAGCAGGTTAGGGCGGAATTGATCGAGGCCGGCTTCCCGGTGCTTGAAAACCAGATGGTCAACCGCGTCGCTTATGCGGAAGCGGGCCTGTGGGGAGCAACCCCCAGCCTCATCAGCTGGAAAGGACCGGCGGCGCGCGAGATTGCAGCTATTGCAACCGAAGTGGATAATCTGGTGGGCATCAAAAAGGCGGCGTGATCATGAGTAAGAAGTTGCCGAAGGCAATCCGGCCCAACGTCACTCAAAGGGGCGGTCCCGAGGCACAGTCCAGGCTGGCTGACCCCATGTCGGAGGCGAAGCGGCCAGCAAAACCGCAGCAGGCCTCCCCGATCGCGCCTGAGGATCTTGTCGCCACCGATATCGATGCGGCGGAGCGTAAAGGGCGCGCCCGCAAGCTGGTCGAACGCTTCTCGCTTTACTCAGGCGTGGCTGGCCTGCTTCCGGTGCCGGTCGTCGATGTTGCCGCCGTCGGCGGGGTTCAGTTGCAGATGCTGAGACGCATTTCGCAACTTTACGATGTTCCGTTCTCGAAAAATCGCGGCAAGGCGATCGTGGCGAGCCTTGCTGGAACGATGATTCCGGCAAGCACCGGGCTGGGCGTTGCCAGTATCTCTAAGAGCGTGCCTATCGCCGGGACGGCAATCGGCGCAATGACCGCGCCGGCCTTGTCCGTCGGTGCCACTTACGTAATTGGAATGACATTCGTCGAGCACTTTGCCCGCGGTGGGACATTGCTCGATTTCGATCCGCCCGATCATCGCGAATTCATCAAGGCCGCCGCTGAAGTGCGCAAGACATGACACCGCACGGTGTCGGGCAAGCCCGCGAAAATCTTATTATGACCTCTTGCCGCCGGTCTTGGCGGCTTTCTCCGCGTCCCACCACCAGAGCGCCGGAAAGCCCGACATGCCGTATTTCGGGAGCGGATCGCGGTAACTGAAGCGATTCCATCGCGCGGTTCGCAATTTGCCGTAACCCCATTGCGGCACGACGTAATTGTTCCAGAGTAGGATGCGATCGAGAGCCCTGGTGGCTGCGACGAGTTCGTCGCGGGTTTTCGCCGAAATGATCCGCGTGATCATTTCATCGACAGCCGGGTTCTTGATGCCGAGGATATTGTCCGATCCGGATTGATCTGCCGCTTGCGAGCCCCAATAACCGCGCTGCTCGTTTCCGGGGAGAAGAGATTCACCCCAGGCAAACGTAATGACGTCGAAGTCCCATTTGCGCAGCCGGTTCTCATACTGCGGCTGGTCGACCGTGCGGACCGACACCGTGATGCCGAGGCGTTCTAGAGCTGGCTTGTAGAACAGGAAGATGCGCTCGAAGAGCGGCGCATTGGCGAGAAATTCGACTTCGAAAGGTTCGCCGGTCGCCGCATTGACGATCTGCTGATTGCGCACTTCGTAACCGGCCTCTTTGAAAAGCCGCAGGGCCTCACGCAGATTATTGCGCACGGCGTTTGGATCGCCGTTGACCGGATTGGCGTAGGGCTTGGTGAAAAGTTCGGGTGGAACCTTGTCACGCACTGTTTCAAGCAACTCGAGCTCGCGGCCTGTCGGCAGGCCAGAAGCGGCGAGCTCGGTGCCTTCAAAATAGCTGCCCGTGCGCTTGTACTGACCGAAGAAGATCTTCTTGTTCATCTCCTCGAAATCGAACGCGTAGTTGAACGCCTGTCGAACGCGAGGATCTTTGAACTTGTTGCGACGGAGATTGAAGGCGAAGGCCTGCATCACGCCGATATTGTTGATCGGGAATTCCTGAAGGATGACGCGCTTTTCGGCCACCGCGGGGAAATCGTACGCCGTTGACCAGTTCTTGGCGCTGTTCTCCGCGCGCCAGTCGACCAGATCTCCCTTGAACGCCTCGATGGCAACAGTCGCGTCGCGGAAATATTCAAACTTCAGCTCGTCGAAGTTGTTGCGGCCGACATTGACGTTGACGTTTGTGCCCCAGTAGTCCTTCACGCGTTCATAGATGATCGCGTGCGCCGGCGAGAATTCCTTGATCTTGTAGGGCCCGCTGCCAAGGGGCATCTCGAGTGTCGTCTCCTCGATGCTGCGCTTGCGGCCGTCCTTGTCAGAGCCTTCCCACCAATGCTTTGGCATGATGGTGAGCTGCCCGATGATGATCGGCAATTCCTGGCTTGCGGTTCCATCGAGCACGAAGGTCACATCGTTGACGGCGGTTTTTTCCGCTTTCACGACGTGGCGATAATTGGCGGCCGCCTGCGGGCTGCCTTTCTTGTACGCGTTGTACGAAAAAATGACGTCGTCCGGTGTGACGGGTTTGCCGTCCTGCCACTTCGCTTCGGGACGAAGCCGGAAGGTCACCGAAGACAGGTCTTCGGGGAAGCTTACGGATTCGGCGAGCAGTCCGTAGACACTGTACACTTCGTCGAGCGCGGAAGTGAGAAGCGTATCGAAGACGAAGTCGATGCCCTGAACGAGGGTGCCTTTGACGCCGGAGACCACCGGATTGAAATTGTCGAACGTGCCGAGCGCGACCTGCGAGGCCGCACCCGTCTTTGGGGCGCTCGGATTAACGTACTCGAATTGCTTGAAGCCCGCCGGATATTTCAGCTCACCGAACTTCGCGAGGCCGTGACGCCAGACGCGCTTTTTCTCTTCCGCCGCCGCAGGACCTATCCAGTCAGGTAAGGGCAGCCGCTGCCCGGCAAACATAACGAGCGCAGAGGTAAGCAAGGACCGGCGATTCATCTAAAACTCCACGGAGGGCACAATACGGGCGGGCAATCTGTGGCAATGCTAGGTGCTTTTCGCGCGCGACGACAGTGGAGAATGTGTCGCGTCGCACCATAAAAACGGGTTCCACTCGCTCAGCGCGAGGCAGTATTACGATACACCTTACGAGCGAACACAAAAAAGCAGCGAGGCGCCGGATGCATTCGGCGCCTCACCCAAGTCTTTGCAATCCCGCGGGTCAGAAAATTTATTTTAGAGGCCTGAGCCAGTCAAAGTCCGGTTAGCCTTCACACACGGACAAGCCGGTGCAAGCGCCCAGCGTGAAGCCCGCTTTTTCTTTAGCCATGCCCGCCGCGATCTCCAACGAGTCATCGGAGACTTCGAAGGCAAGGATCTCCTTTTCAGTCTTTTCAAGTCCCAACATGGTCTTCATGGCACGATCCTTTCTTTCGCCAGCGGCGCCAGCAGTCAGCTAAGAGTTGCTCAAAAAAAAAGCCCCCTCCCAGCGCCATAGGCCATGATCTGATGCGCTCCAGGCAAAGTCAATTGGAATAAGCCTATATCCGCAGGCACTTATGACGGAGGACGTGCTGATTTCTGTAGACAAATCGGCTCCGGTATTAACCAATTCACGTCATAAAAATGCTCATTCGGGGGCGACCCAATGCTGGACGGTCCCCTTTGCCATTCAAACGAGATAGGTGGTGGGGACCCGTGCCACGACGCGAGCGCGCCGAATAATGGCCGGGGGTGCGTATAATCACCCAAATCGGAGTGAAGATTGATGGATGCCTTCCATGATCGCCTGATTGTTCGCGCGGCGACCATCGATGAACTCCTATCGGACGATTTCGAAGCTTTGCCGGGTCAGAAGGCCGATGCGGACGTTGCCGCCCACCGCCTTGCCGCCTGGTGCCAATCCGCTGCCAGCGGGGATTGGTCGCTGTTCAGCCAGAGGCTCCGCCGCGACGGGTGGACAACCGACGACGTTCTGAAAAAATTTGCAACCGTTCGTCGCACATCGACCTCGCTGCCTGCTTGGGTTGCCGATGCCATCTGGATCGAGACGGTCCTGCAGAGTCCGGGAAGAAATCCCGAGCGGATTTCAAATGGATTTGAGCCGGTGGCTTTCGAGCATCTGTTCGCCCCGGTGGTTGGGCGTGCAGCGGAACTCGTGTGGGCAGACGTCGATCGGCGGGCCTTCGACAATCTGACGGGATCCGCGCATGCGGGCTTACGCCATTCGCTGCTTGAAGAGTTGTCCAATCTCTGTGCACCGGCGCTCTATGAGCCATTCGCCATTGCCCGCAAGGCCAGTGAGGCACAATCAAATTTGGGGGCCTCACTTTACGAGCGCTTCATCGAGGATATGAGATCGGGTGGATTTCGGCGTCTGTTTGAAGAGAAGCCGGTTCTTCTGCGCCTGATCGCCGTGTTGACGCGTCAATGGATCGACACGTCGCGCGAACTCGTCACCCGCCTCGATGCTGATCTTCCGGCTATCGGCCGTGATATCCTGCGTTCCAACACTGACAGTCCGGTTGTAAGCATCGCAGGAGAATTTTCCGACCCGCACAATGGCGGCCGCTCGGTGCGCATCATCACCTTCGCGGATAGCGCGCGCATCGTCTACAAACCGAAAGACCTGCGGCTCGACATCGCATGGCACAATTTGGTCGAGCGGCTGAACCAGGATGCCCCACCAATCGACCTCAAGGCCGTCCGTACAATCGCATCCGACGGCTATGGCTGGACCGAATTCATCGATCATGCGGGCACGGATCGCGCGGGCTGTCAGCGGTTTTTCCGCCGCGCCGGTGCCTGGCTCTCGCTATTTCATTGCTTCGTTGCCAATGACATGCACCAGGAGAACATGATTGCTGCCGGCGAGTATCCGGTGCCGATCGACCTCGAAACGACCCTTCAGTCGACTGTTGATGAAAGCCAAACCGCGGAGCCGGAGGCGCAGGCCTTCGATCTTGCAACGGAAAAGCTGGCCAACTCGGTCATGATGGTCGGCCTGCTCCCCGCCTACGGGCGTTCGGCAGACAACAATGTCTTTGCGATTGGCGGAATGACGGCGGACTGGAATGCAAAAATTAGGATCAAGTGGGACAACATAAACACCGATGAGATGCGGCCGACGCGGTCAAAAGAGGTCGCCAATACCAATCCAAATTTGCCGTTCGTTGGCGGCCGTTACGTCAAACTGGCCGACCACACCGACGACCTGGTCTCGGGTTTCCGCGACTACACTAATTTTCTGCTGCGACACATTAGGTCTTCGGAGCCAGAAAGCCTCTACAAGGATTTTGCCGGTCTTCCGGTCCGCAAGGTTATTCGCGCCACACGATTTTATTCGATGCTGCTGCAGCGGCTGAAAAACTGCCGGTCGATGGACGATGGAATTCTGTGGTCTGCGCAGGCGGACTTTATGGCAAGACTCGCGGAGTGGGACAAGGACAAAGATGATTTCTGGCCACTTCAACGCGCGGAACGATCAGCGCTCCTCACGTTGAACGTCCCACATTTCGTGTCACCTAGCGATGAAACCGAGATCCACGATGCGAGCGGATTTTCCGTGCGCGTCGCGGCGAGTTCCGGGCTCAATCGTACGCGCGAGCGTATTCAGGTCTTCGATGAAAAAGAGATCGACTGGCAGATTGAAGTGATCAGGGAAAGTACGCGATCGCTCACGAAGCCGCCTGATGTCGCGGCGGCTGGTCAGGTAAAGCTTCTTGAGCGGCCTGATGCCAACCTTCAGGCGGCAAAAAAGACCTTCACTGCCGAAGCCGACAGGATCGCTGAAGAACTGTCGAGGTGCGCAATTCGCCGGGGGCCGGGTGCCGCGTGGATCGGCCTCGATTGGCTCGGCGACGCGGAGGTTTTCCAGCTCGTCTGCCTGGGGCCGGATCTATACAACGGTGTCTCCGGCATCGCGCTGTTTCTTGCCGCGCATGCAGCGATGACCGGACGGGGATCATCCGCCGAACTGGCACTCGCCGGCGTCGCGTATCTTCGAAAGAAGCTGAAAAGCCGCAATGCGGCCCGGATGGCTCGCTCGCTCGGTATCGGTGGCGCCACGGGCCTCGGGTCGATCGTCTACGCGCTCACCGTGATGTCGAAGATGCTCCGTGACGACAGTGTGCTTGCGGACGCCCATGTCGCAGCGGCGCTGTTCAGCGACGGGTTGATTGCCGCGGACAAGCAACTGGATGTCATTGGCGGCAGCGCGGGCGGGATTCTCGGTCTTCTTCGCCTCTATAGGGACAGTCAATCGGCCGACGTATTGCATCGCGCGATCAAATGCGGTGAACGCCTGATTGCGCAAGCCCGCCCGGGGCCGGAGGGGCTTCGCAGCTGGGTCGGGCAGGGCATGGGCAAGCGGCCGCTCAACGGCATGTCGCACGGCGCCGCCGGTTTTGCCTATGCGCTGGATTCGCTGGCAGCGGCGACTGGCCGGAAGGATTTTGTGGCAGCGGCTTCAGAGTGCATTGCCTTTGAAGATTTGAGCTTCGATGCCAACCGCAACAACTGGCCGGATTTGCGCGGCGAAGCGGAGCCGTCCTGGCCTTGCCAATGGTGTCACGGGGCGCCCGGTATTGGACTTGCGCGTATCGCAATGGCGCGACACGGGAAAAATGGACGAGCCCAGTTGAAAGATGACGTTGCCCACGCGGTCGAAGGAGCGGCGAAGGGCTGGCCGTGCAGTGTCGATACGCTCTGCTGCGGTACACTGGGCAATGTCGAATTTATCTGCGAGGCTGCGGATACCCTTGGTCGTGAGGACCTTGGCGAACTCGCCTCCCGTCGCCTGTTGTCGGTCATTGAAAATGCCGCCTCGATCGGCGACTACCGCTGGAACAGCGGTCAGAGCAAATTCAATCTGGGTTTATTTCGCGGGCTCGCCGGTGTCGGCTACACGGCGCTGCGCCAGGTCGATGGATCGCTTCCCAATGTCCTGATCTGGGAATAGTTGCGAAAGCTAGACCTGTTCGGTGTTCAGATAGGCCAAACGCGCCCCACAAAATGCGCACAGCACACCAAGCCCGAGCGCAGCGAAACCGGCGATCACGTCGACGGTGCCGCCGAGGTCGCCGGTCTTGCTCATGATTCCGCCGACCGTGGCTATCACGAACACCAGCGCGAGCAGAAACCACTGCGCGAGCTTGTAGATCAGGGCACGCTCGCGAGCGGCTGCAATCAAATAGGCCGCTGAGGCCCATCCGCCGACAAAGCCCGCCGCGGCGATCGCCCACCAGGCGATTGCGGAAATGAACTGCTGCCTGGGATCTGCAGACCGAAGTGCGGAATCAAGGCCAAGCCCAAAAACCGTCAGCAGGATGTGCATCACCAGCGTCGCGAATACACCGCACGCGATCGCGGCGGCATAGTGCAAACGTCGGAGGGCTTCGGTATCTATCGGGACTTGTTCGAGCGGACTTTCCATGATCGGGCGCCTGTAGAATAGCCGATTACATGCTCACACGCGAATACCCATTTCGCGAAGTCTGCGTTGCCTCTGTGCGATTGCGCACAATTTCCCTCTCAGGCATGGCCGGAACGATGCCGATTTCTTCTTCCACGATATCGCGCGGGCGGACCTTCGTCTCGAAATAGATCTTCGCGACATATTTGCCGAGACGGCAATCGCGAAGGTCTGGAACGAGGCGATGAGAAGGAAAAGCAACATGACCGAGGTCCAGCCCTGGGCGTCTGACCCGCAAGCCATGTGCCGAAGACCCAGACGCTCAACTGAGGAAAACAACAAACAGGATGATGCCCATGAGGGCGATCATGCGGGTCGGTCGCAATGCATCAAATGGAGGCCAGTTCGCGCATGATCCGATAGAGCCGCGCCTGTCCCTCGAAGCCGATCCCGGGCCGGTCAGACAGCGAAATCGTGCCATTCTCGATTGTTGCGTCATCGGCAAAACCACCGAAGTCGCCAAAGACACCGGGATAGGATTCGGCGCCGCCAAGGCCGAAACCGGCGGCAATGGCGAGTGACATCTGATTGCCGCCGTGAGGGAATAGAGACACGCGTGGCCAACCGTGCTCGGCCAGCATCTCGATCGTACGCGCGTATTGGCCAACGCCATAAGCCTGCGGCGGATCGACCTGGATAACATCGCGCCCAGCGCGGAAGCCACCAAAACGAACCAGGTTCTCGACATCCTGGGTCGAATAGAGGTTCTCGCCAGTCGCGAGTGGGTGGTCGTACGCTTCGACGAGCTCACCGAACAACGCAAAGTCGAGCGGGTCGCAGGGTTCTTCGAACCAGCGCAGCTTGAAGGGCGCGAGCGCCTTGGCGTAGCGCAATGCTTCGTCGCGAGCGAATTTGCAATTCGCGTCGACAGCGAGACGGTCTCCCGAACCGACGACTTCGAGCACCGCCTCAAGACGCCGAAGGTCTTCCGCGAGTGGCAGGCCTCCGACCTTCATCTTGACCATTGCGTAGCCTGCGCCGAGGTGACGCCGCATCTCGTCCTGCAGATCCTTGATGGTCTGCCCGGGCCAGTACCAGCCGCCGCCCACGTAGCAGAACACTTTGGCGGGGACCTTGCCGCCATTGAAGCGCTCCGCCAGCAGGGTGTGCAGCGGCTTGTCGGCGATCTTTGCGACTGCATCCCATAGTGCCACTTCAATGGTGCCGATCGCGATCGAGCGCTCCGAGTGTCCGCCGGCTTTTTCCCGCCGCATCATGCATGCGAAGATCTTGCCGGGATCGAGATTGTCGCCAGTCTGGTCGAGCAGTGTTGCCGGATCGGCGGCAAGAATGCGGGGGATGAAGCGGGTGCGCATTTGCGCGCCGCACGCATAACGTCCAGTAGAATTGAACGCGAAGCCGCAGACCGGCTTTCCGTTGCGGATGACGTCAGTGATCACCGCAACGACCGACGTCGTCATTTCGGTGAAATCGAAGCTCGAATTGGCGAGTGTCGACCTGAGCGGAACCGCCGTCTCGCGGATGTCAACGATACGCATTCACTGTATCTGCGGAATATTGGCGTCCTTGATCACCTTGCCCCACTTGTCGACTTCTTTCTTGATGTAGAGCGAAAATTCATCCGGCGAGTTGGCGACGACATCGAAACCGAGCTGGGCACATTTCTCTTTCACATCGGACATCGCCATGGCTTTTGCGATCTCACGGTTCAGCAGGTCGACAATGTCCTTCGGCGTGCCGGCGGGCAGAAAGATGCCCTGCATCGTCTCCGACTCCTGGCCACTCACGCCTGCTTCGGTCATGGTCGGAACGTCCGGCAGCGCGGATGAACGTTTTGCCGCGGTGACAGCGAGCCCACGCAGCTTGCCGGCCTGCACCTGCGGTGCCGTCGGCGGCAGGGCGGTGAAGGCGACAGGTGTGTGACCGGCGACCGCCGACTGAATGGCTGGGCCTGCGCCGTTGAAGGGCACGGTCGCAAGATCGAGCTTGAACGTCAGCTTGAACAACTCACCGGCGAGGTGTGGTGTCGTGCCGGTGCCGGGCATGGCATAGTTGTACTTGCCCGGATTTTTCCCGACAAGATCGACAAGCTCCTTCACCGTTTTGGCCGGGAAGTCAGCATTCACCACCAAGATGTTCGGCGAGGCCGCAGCGAGCGTGACCGGCGCGAAGTCCTTGAACGGATCGTACGGGTTCTTTGCATAGAGGCTCGGATTGACCACAAAGCTCGAGCTCGCGACCAGGATCGTGTAGCCATCGGGCGCCGACTTCGCAACCTGCACCATGCCGATATTGCCACCCGCGCCGGGATGGTTCTCGACATAAAATTGTTGCTTCAACGATTCCGAAAGTTTTTGCCCGATCAGGCGCGCCATCACATCGGTCGGGCCGGCCGGCGCGAAAGGCACCACGATCTTCACAGGATGATCGGGATAGCTGGCAGCCTGGGCCGTGCCGGCGGCCAATACTGCGGCAGCAATTGCAACCAGACCCGTTGCGACTTTCATCAATTCCTCCCCATACAGCCGATTATTTCACTTTCTCGATCTTCGCCGCCTCGATCACCTTTGCCCACTTCGGCACTTCCACTTTGATGCGCGCTGCAAAATGCTCGGGCGTATCGGCGATTGCATCAAAACCGAGAGAATCGAGCTTGGTTTTGACGTCGGGTGCGGCCACGGCCTTGGCGATTTCCTTCTGCAGCAGATCGATGATCGGTTTCGGCGTGCCGCCCGGGGCAAACACGGCCTGCATCACGTCCGAGATCTGATCGCCCGGCACCCCGGCCTCGGCCATTGTCGGCACCTCCGGCGCCGCGGTCACGCGCGTTTCCGTTGTCATTGCGAGTGCGCGCAACGTTCCCGCCTTCAGGTGAGGCGTCACCGGGGGAAGCGCCATGAAGCCGATCTGCACCTGTCCGGCGACGACGGCATTGAGTGCGGGCCCCGCGCCATTAAACGGCACGGGCTGGAGATCGAGCTTGAGTGCGTATTTGAAGCTCTCCGCTGCGAGGCTTGCCGTGGTGCCGAACCCGGGTGAAGCGAAACTCACCTTGCCGGGATTGGCCTGCACGTAGGCGATGAGCTCCTTGACGTCTTTGGCCGGCACCGACGGATGCACGACAAGGATGTTCGGGCTCGAACCAGCAAGCGTCACCGGCGCTAGGCTCTTGTAGACGTCGTACGGGACTTTCTCATAAAGGCTCGGATTGACGACGACACTCGAGCTGACGAGCAGCAGCGTGTATCCGTCAGGTGCGGCGTTGGCGACCATCGCCATTCCAAGATTGCCGCCCGCGCCCGGGTGGTTCTCGACATAGAACTGCTTGCCCAGGCTGTCGCTCAGTTTTTGCGCGATCAGGCGCGCCATCGTGTCGGTCGGGCCCGCCGGAGCGAAGGGCACGATGATCTTGACCGGTCGAGCGGGATATCCCGCGGTGTCCTGAGCCTGTGCGCCAAAACCTGCGAATAGCGCGCCGAGCAGCAGCGTGCATGCCGCCCGGAGGCGCAGCAGTCGGGCCATTGTTTCCTCCCTTTTTATTCATCGTAGCATTGCACGACGACGTTGCCAGTGGGGCTTGCATCGCTCGCGTCCAAAGGCTGTATTCCCGCTACAGTTTCATTTCGTCAGAGGACATTCGATGTCGGCCCGCAAGATCAATCGTCAAGATATGCGTAACGCTGCCGAAAAGTACAAAAACTGGGGCAAGTGGGGTCCGGATGACGAGGTCGGCACGCTCAACTATACGACGCCGGAGGATATTGTCGCCGCGGCGCGCCTCGTGAAGAAGGGCAAGGTGATTTCGCTCGCCCTCAATTTCGATCACACGGGTCCGCAAGGCGCGAAAAGCAAATATCCTTCGATGGGCCGCACCAATCCCATCCACACCATGCTGCGCACGGGAACGGATGCCTATTCGGGAGTGCTCGACAAGCGCGGAATCCGCGCGGCCGACGATATGGTGACCATGCCTCTGCAATGCGGCACGCAGTGGGATGGGCTTGGCCACGTGTTCTATGAAAATTACATGTGGAACGGCTACGACTGTCGCGAGGTTACTTCGGCGGGTGCACAGAAATGCGGCATCGAGAAAACCAAGAACCGAATGGTCGGCCGCGGCGTTTTTCTCGATGTGGCGCGCTACAAGGGCGTCGAGTCGCTCGATGACGGTTATGGCATCACCAATGCCGATCTTTACGGCACAGCGAAAAAACAGAAGGTCGACCTCAAGCCTGGCGATTATGTCATCGTGCGCACCGGCATGATGGAACGATGTCAGAAAGCGGGAAGCTGGGACGGTTATCCCGGCGGCGATGCGCCGGGCTTCGCATTTGAGACGCTCGATTTCGTCAAGGACACGCAACTCGCCGCGCTCGCTAGCGACACGTGGGGTTGCGAAGTCCGGCCGAATCAGAGTGAGGAAGGCATCAACCAGCCTTGGCACTGGATCACCATTCCCATCATGGGAATGACCATGGGCGAAATCTTCAATCTGAAAGAGCTGGCGGACGATTGCGAGCAGGATAAGGTCTATGAATTTCTGTTCGTTGCGCCCGCCATTCCGATCACCGGGGCGGTGGGTTCTCCAGTCAATCCTTTGGCAATCAAGTAACGCACTCGCGGAGCGCGATCATGGCCAGACAATATCCTGTCACACACACCGAAACGGAATGGCGCAAGATACTGACCCCGGAGCAGTACGCGATCATGCGCGAGCAAGGAACAGAGATGCCCGGAAGTTGCGCACTGTTATATGAGAAGCGTGCCGGGACGTTCCGTTGCGTTGCCTGCGATCAACCTTTGTTCGTCTCGAAAGTGAAATTCGAGAGCGGAACCGGCTGGCCGAGCTTCAACGATCCGTTGCCCGGCTCGGTCGAGACAGCAACCGATCGCAGCCACGGCATGGTCCGTGACGAAGTTGTCTGCAGCCGTTGCGGCAGCCATCTTGGGCACGTGTTCGATGACGGGCCGCCACCGACCCACTTGCGCTACTGCATCAACGGTGTTGCGCTGAAATTCGAGCCGGCCTGAGCATGGCGACAGTTGGACATAATGCCCGGCGCGTCGGCGCCGAAGTGCTCGCCGACATGCTGGCAGGCTACGGCGTAACCCACGTGTTCATGGTGCCCGCGGTCCTGCGACGGACTTTCGCCGAAATGGAGCGTCGGACGAAGATCGCGCGTATCCATTGCCATGGTGAGAAATCCGCGGCCTACATGGCTGACGGCTATGCGCGCGCGTCGGGCAAGCCGGGCGTCTGCATGGCCCAAGTGATCGGTGCGCTCAACCTCGCCGCCGGATTGCGCGATGCCCATCTGGCACACGCCCCAGTGGTGGCAATGACGGGGGGGCGCGACCCAAAAACAAAGTTCCGCAAGGTCTATCAAGAAATCGACGATATGCCGGCGTTCGAGCCGGTGACGAAGATGAACGTCACCGTCGATGACGTCGCGCGAATTCCCGACATGATCCGGCAGGCGTTTCGTACAGCTACCACCGGCGCGCCTGGCCCCGTGCACCTGCAGTTTCGTGGCAACGAAGGACAGGTCGATCTGGAAGAGGCCGACATGGATGCGCTTGTCGAGCCCCAATTTGCGCGCGTTCCACCATTTCGTCCCGAACCGGAGGCAGCACACGTGAAGGGCGCGCTCGAACTGCTGCAGAAGGCCGAGCGGCCGATCATCGTCGCGGGCGGCGGCGCCCGCGCTTCGGGCGCAGGCAAGGAACTCGTTGCGCTTGCCGAAGCCCTGCAGATTCCGGTTGCGACCTCGCTCAATGGCAAAGACATTATCCCCGGCGTGCATCCGATTTCGGTCGGGGTGGTCGGTACCTATTCAAGGGAATCGGCCAATCGCGCGGTGAACAGTGCCGATCTCGTCTGCTTCATTGGTACCGAGACTGGCGGCATGACCACGCATTTCTGGGCGACCCCACGCATCGGCACGCCGGCCATTCAGATCGACATCGAGGCAGAAGCTCTGGGTCGCAATTATCCATTGCAGGCGAGTGTGCTGGGCGACGCCAAAAGCGTGCTCATTCGCATGCTCGGCCAGATCGACAAAACAAGCGCTGTTAAGCGCGCGCCCTGGATCAAAGAGATCGCGGCGCTGCGCGCTGACTGGTACGCCAAGTACAAGTCGATGCTTGAATCGGATGCCGTGCCGATCCATCCGGCGCGCATCTGCAGTGAATTGAGCCGACACGTGCCCGATGATGCGATTGTGGTCGTCGACACCGGCCATGCCGGCATGTGGATGGGCGGCATGTACGACCTGCGTACGCCGGCGCAAAGCTATATGCGCAGCGCCGGCCATCTCGGCTGGGCCTTTCCGGCCGGCATCGGCGCCAAGGCTGCGTGCCCCGAGCGGCCCGTGGTCGTGTTCACCGGGGACGCAGGCTTCTGGTACCACATTGCCGAAGTCGAAACGGCCGTGCGCTGGAATCTTGCCTCGGTGACCGTCATCAACAACAACGGCGGCGGCAACCAGTCGAAACGCGGCTTTGACCGTGCTTATGGCGGTAAGCAGACGGCGCAGGCGCGCGAATTGTGGACCTACAAACCGATGAATTTCGCAAAGCTCGCCGAAGACATGGGTGCGCTCGGCATTCGGGTCGAGAATGCGAGCGACATTGCGCCGGCGCTTGCGCACGCGCTCGCCGCAAAGCGGCCGGCGGTGATCGATGTCGCAACCGATATCGAAGCACTGGCGCCGACCGCCGTGACATAGTTCCTATTTCAGTGGTGGACCGACATAGCGGAATTTCTGCGCGCGTTTTCCGGTGTCGACTTCCGTCGTGTAAATGTTGCCTTTGCTGTCGACGGCGAGGTTGTGAACCCAGTGAAACTCGCCGGCGTTCCGGCCATTGCGCCCGAACGCGCCGACCACCTCGCCGTTTTCGCGCACCAGTGTCCGCACTTCGTTGTTGGCTCCGTCCGCGTTCATCAGGAATGTCTGGTTGATGTCCGGCCAGAAATCGAGATCCCAGACGGACCCTTGCTGCAGTGTATCCTTGGCGACGAAGAATTCCTTCACGAAGGTGCCGTCCTTGCGGAAGACCTGAATGCGATCGTTCTGGCGATCGCAGATGTAGACGAGACCGTCTTTGGCGATCTTCACGCAGTGAACAGGGTTGGCGAACTGCTGCGGCGCAGGCCCGGCAGGATTGTAGGGCGGGGCTTTCTCGTCGCTTGGCGGCTTGCCGTAAGCGCCCCAGTGCCGCTTATAGGCGCCGGTATCGGCATCAAACACGATGACGCGGTGATTGCCGTAGCCATCGGCAATGAAGACCTCGTTGGTCGTCGGATCGACCTCGGTATCGGCTGGCCGGCCCAAACGGCTCGTATCGGCACTGCCCGTCTGCGGTCCAGGCTTGCCGATCTGGAGCACGAACTTTCCGTCCTGCGTGAATTTCAGGACGTGGCCATCATTGTTGCCGTTGCCGCCAACCCAGACGAATCCTTTGTAGTCGATATTGATGCCGTGCTCGTTCTCGAGCCAGTCGTAGCCTTGGCCGGGTCCGCCCCAGGCCTTGAGCAGATTGCCGTCGGAATCAAACTGCATCACCGGCGGAGCCGGTACGCAGCATTTGGTGCGCGGTGGGGTGAATGACGCGGCCTTTTCATCATCGGTCAGCGTACGCGGCCGCTGGATGACCCAGACATTGTCTTGCGCGTCGACGGCGACACCGGCGGCCTGTCCCATGATCCAGTTATTGGGAAGCGGTTTCGGCCAGGACGCATCGACTTGAAATTTGGGAAAGTCGTTGGAGAAAGCGGAGGTAATCGACAGTGCGCAGACGAAAAGCGACGGAACGATTTTCATGGACGTCTCCCCGGCGCCGGCGGCGACAAGCGCCGGCGTGGGTCGATGCTCTGCTATTCAGCCCCCCGCAATCAAGGGGCGGTCGTTATCCTTCACCGATCTCACGCAGGATTTCGGCGGTGTGCTGACCCAGACGCGGGGAGGGGTGTTCGGATGCCGCCCTCCAACCGTCGATGACGATCGGCGTACCCACGCCGGGGATCGTGCCGCCTTTTGCGGCTTTGCTTGGCAGAGAAAGCTTCATGCCGCGATGAACGACCTGCGGGTCGTTAAACACCTGCTCGAGATTGTTGATCGGCCCCGCCGGAACCTGCTGTGCTTCGAGTTTGTCCAAGAGCTCATCCCGTTTCATGCGCACGGTGAGTCCGGACAATTTTCCAATCAACTCATCGCGGTGTTTAAGCCTGCCGACATTGTCTTTGTAAGCAGGATTCTGTGCGAGCTCGCTCGCACCCAGGACATTGCAGAACTTGACGAACTGGTTGTCGTTGCCAGTGGCGACGATCACATGTCCGTCGGAAACTGGGAAAACCTGGTACGGCACGATGTTGGCGTGCGCGTTGCCGATGCGCTTGGGCACCTTGCCGGATACGAGGAAGTTCATCGCCTGGTTCGAGAGGATACCGACTGTGGAATCGACCAACGCGGTGTCAACGTAGCAACCCTTGCCGGTTCTTTCCCGTTGCGCGAGAGCGGCGAGGATCCCGATCACGGAATAGACACCGGTGAAGATATCCGACACGGGAATACCGACGCGCGTTGGTTCGCCGTCGGCCATACCGGTCAGATCCATAATGCCGCCGATTCCCTGCGCCATCAGATCGTAGCCCGCGCGCTTGGCGTTGGGGCCGTCTTGCCCAAAACCGGTTACCGAGCAGTAGATTAACCTCGGGCATTCGGATGCCAGGCTCTTATAGTCGAGCCCGAACTTGGCCAGTCCTCCAACTTTGAAGTTCTCGATAAGCACGTCCGAACGCGCGGCGAGTTTGCGCACGATGCGCCGGCCCTCATCGCTTTCGAAATCCATCTCGATCGAGCGTTTTCCGCGATTGGTCGCGTGGAAGTAGGCGGAGCCGATGTGGTTTCCATCCGCCCCTTCGACGAAGGGAGGGCCCCAACCGCGCGTATCGTCGCCCGATCCGGCGCGCTCAACCTTGATCACGTCGGCGCCCAGGTCAGCCAGCACCTGCCCGGCCCAGGGCCCGGCGAGGATGCGGGCCAGTTCAAGGACGCGTAAACCCGTCAACGGCTTCGTCATTTTGCGCTCATACCTCTCGTGCGGCGCGTTTGCGCGCCTTATTCGCTCGTTTGTGTGGCTTGGGCGAAGAAATTTGTCTAGAGTTCACGTCGCCAACAAACATCGGTCTGAGCCCCAGCGCTCCCACCGAAAAAGCAAAGATTACGAGGGAGGATTTCATGAGTTTGAGCAGGCGGCGCGTTCTTGTGGGAGCCTTGGCTGCACCGGCCGTGATTGCGCATGCGCGTCTGGGTTCGGCAGCGCCGGCCAAGATTCTGAAGATTTCCCACCAATTTCCTGGCGGTACCATCGATCAGGGTGATTTCCGCGACCGGCTGTGCCGGAAGTTTGCGGCCGATCTCGAAGCTAAGACCAACGGCGCGCTTGGTGCGCAGGTTTACCCGAACTCGTCGCTGATGAAGACGGTGGCGCAGTTTTCGGCCGTGCGCAAAGGCGCGCTCGATATGAGCCTTTATCCGATCTCCTATGCGGGCGGTGAGGCCGCCGAGCTCAATATCGGCCTGATGCCGGGACTGGTCAGTTCCTACAAGCAGGGCGCCGCGTGGAAAACGTCGCCGATCGGTCAGAAATTCAGCGCCTTCCTGGCAGAGAAAGGCGTCATTATCGTTGCATGGATCTGGCAGGCCGGCGGTGTAGCCAGCCGATCGGCAGCAATTCTCAATCCGGAAGACTGCAAAGGTCTAAAAATCCGCGGCGGCAGCCGCGAGATGGACATGGTCCTGCAGGCCGCGGGCGCGACCACGCTGTCGATCCCATCGAACGAGCTTTATGCCGCAATGCAGACCGGCGCGTGCGACGCGGGTATCACGTCCTCAACCAGCCTGATCTCGTTCCGTCTCGAAGAGATCGCCAAGAGCCTCACCTCCGGTCGCGGCAAGTCCTATTGGTACATGCTTGAGCCCGTGATCATGTCGAAGCAGGTATTCGACTCGCTGCCGAAGGATCAGCAGGACATCATCATGTCGCTTGGTCTTGAGGCCGAAAAGTTCGGCACTGACGAAGCGATCGCGGACGACAAGAAGGTGGCTGAAGTCTACGCTGCGAAGGGCGCCAAGATCGTCGATCTCGATGAAAAGATCGTCGACAAATGGCGGGCCATCGCACGCGATACAGCATGGAAGGACTACGCTCAAAAGACAGCGCTGTCGGCAGAGTTGCTGAAACTCGCTGAGGGCGTGACGGTCTCCTGACGCGATAGGCCAGCACGATGGTTCACGGCCTCGACAGCGTCGGGACCGCAAGTGAGGCGGTGTCCGCAAAGGCGAACGCCGCCGGCTTTGAGCGCTTCATGGCGCCGGTTAATTACATCGTTACGCTCGTCGCATCGCTCGCGCTGGTCGTTGCTTCCTTTGTCCTCACGTATAGCGTTGCCTCCCGCTATTTCTTCCATTTCTCTACCGACTGGCAGGATGAGTTCTCGGTCTTCCTGATTGTCGGCGCGGTCTTCATGTCGGCCGCAGCCGTGCAGGCGCGGCGCGGTCATGTCGCCATCGAGGCGGTTTCCGCGATGATGTCGCCGCGGGCAAACCGCATCCGGCTGTTCTTCGTCGACATCGCGACACTGATGTTTTGCGCTTACTTTTCCTGGAAGTCGTGGACCTTGCTGCAAGAAGCGATCGTCGAAGGGTATCGCACGGGCTCGACGTGGCAGCCGCCGCTGTGGATTCCGTACTCGCTCATGACGTGCGGTATGGTGCTTCTGAGCATTCAGGTGGCCTTGCAGGTGGCCAATCACATTTCCCGCTGGAGGATAGGGAAGGCATGAGCATCCTGTCGATCGGTCTCTTGTACGGTGCGTCTACGCTATTGGTGATGTTCGCCGGGATGCCGATTGCCTTTGCGCTCGGCGCAGTCGCTACGATTTTCATGATTGCCTTCATGCCCTCGTCGTCCGTCGATACCATCACGCAGAACGTTTACGAGGAAATGGCATCGATCACCCTTCTGTCGATCCCGCTCTTCATTCTGAAGGGCGCGGCTATCGGACGCTCGCGCGCCGGACAGGATCTTTATGGCGCGTTGCATGCGTGGCTACACCGCATTCCCGGTGGACTAGGTATCGCTAACGTATTCGCGTGCGCCTTGTTTGCCGCCATGGCGGGTTCGTCTCCGGCGACCTGCTCGGCGATCGGTTCGGCTGGCATTCCGCAGATGCGCAAGCATGGTTATTCAGGCGGTTTCGCCGCCGGGATCATCGCGGCTGGCGGAACGCTCGGCATTCTGCTTCCGCCCTCGATCACCATGATCCTCTATGCGGTTGCGGCGGAGCAGTCATTGGGCCGGCTGTTCCTGGCCGCGATCGGGCCGGCCTTGTTGCTGGTCGGGTTGTTTACTGCTTACGCCATGTGGCGCTTTCGTTGGGAGTTCCAGCAAGCCAAGGCCGCTTACGAGAAATCCGGCACTCACTCCGAGATCTTGCGTGTCGAGACGCTATCGATGCGCGACAAATTCGCGCTGCTGCCGCGCGTGCTTCCGTTCGTTGTGCTGCTGACTGGTGTGATGATCGCGCTCTACGGCGGGTTCGCCACGCCGTCCGAAACAGCGGGCCTCGGTGCGGTGCTGGCGCTTGCGCTGATCGCCATCATTTACAGCGTGTGGTCGCCGACAGATCTTGAGCCGATCCTTGTGTCGACGCTGCGCGAATCGACGATGCTGATGCTGATCATCGGCATGTCATTGCTCTATTCTTACGTGATGAGCTACCTCCACATCAGCCAGTCGACCGCTGAGTGGATCGTTTCGCTGCATCTTTCGCGTTGGGTCCTGCTGATCACGATCCTGTTGATGGTCGTCGTTCTCGGCTTCTTCCTGCCACCGGTCTCGATCATTCTCATGACGGCGCCTATTATCCTGCCGCCGCTGCGGGCGGCCAATTTCGACCTGATCTGGTTTGGCGTCATCATGACGATCGTCATGGAAACGGGCCTAATTCATCCGCCCGTGGGTCTTAATATTTTCGTCATTAACAATATTGCACCAGATATCCCCTTGCGTGACGTGATGTGGGGCGTACTACCTTTTGTAGGGCTGATGATTCTGGGCGTCGTGATATTGTGTCTGGCGCCGGGCATCGCCACATGGTTCTCAGACCAGATTATGGGTCCCGTAGCAGTAAAATGAACACGTCGTTTTTCGGGGAATTGCTGCAGACTATCTCCGAGCGCGGTCGCGCGTTGCTGGCGCGTGACCGGCGTGGAGCTCCGTCGGCCCGTTCCGAAAGTCTGGTCGAACTGTGCGAAGACCTCCTGTCCGGACGGGGAGAGGCGTCAGGCGTCGCACTCGCGCGCGAAATCCTTGCGCGCTACTCCGAGCTCACAACTGGCCCGCGCATAGCATTTTTCGAAGCACTGGCCGAACGTTTTGGATCTGATCCCGTGCGAATGGAGCAGGCCATCGAGACCTGGCGGGCAGATCCCTCGGACCTGACCGCTGCCGAAGTCCACGCCGCATCCGAGCCGCGGCGACAGGAGCTGTTTCGCAGGCTCAACCTTGCGCCCGGTGGTACCGCCGCGCTGGTGCGCATGCGCGAGCAGTTGATGGATTCGCTCGATCACCGGCACGAGGATCTTGCCAGCGTCGATGCCGATTTCGTGCACCTGTTTTCATCCTGGTTCAATCGCGGTTTTCTCGTACTGCGCCGCATCGACTGGTCGACGCCAGCGATCGTGCTGGAAAAAATTATCCGTTACGAGGCGGTCCACGAAATCCGTGGCTGGGACGATTTGCGCCGCCGCATCGACCCCGCCGACCGTCGCTGCTATGCGTTCTTTCATCCCGCCCTTGTCGACGATCCGCTGATCTTCGTCGAAGTGGCGGTTGAGCGCGATATCCCCGGCGCAATCGCCCCGATTCTTGCCAGTGGTCGTCAGCAGTTTGTCGAACCAGACAAGGCTCGCACCGCCGTGTTCTATTCGATTTCGAACTGCCAGCGCGGGTTGACCGGCGTTTCATTCGGCAACTTTCTGATCAAGCAGGTCGTCGAGGAAATCTGCCGGGAGCTTCCCAAGCTCACGACATTTGTCACGCTATCGCCGGTGCCGGGTTTCACCCATTGGCTTGCGGACGAACTGAAGAACGAGAACTCGCCGGCTATCAACGCCGGCGATCGCGTGACTTTCGAGCTGCTCGAGCGGCCGCATTGGTGGACCGATTCTGAAATCTTCAGCCAGCTTGAGGAGCCACTGATGCGGGCCGCCGCGTGGTACTTCCTGCGAGCGCGCAACAAGCGCGGCGCCCCGATCGATCCGGTCGCGCGATTCCATCTCGGCAATGGCGCACGGCTCGAGCGCATCAACTGGCTCGCCGACACGTCCGATCGCGCCATCGCCCACGCTGATGGCCTGATGGTGAACTACCTCTACGATCTCGATCACATCGAGAAGAACCACGAGGCCTATGCGGAAGGCCGAACGGTCGTCGCCTCCGGCGGCGTGCAGCGCCTGCTGCGGCCGCCGCTCGAACTTGTTCCGGTCACCGGCTAGGATTTTCCATAGACCGGAACGATTGCCCCACGCGTTACCTGGTTTTCAGGCGAAGCCAGAAAAGCAATCGTCGCCGCCACTTCTTCGACCTTCGGCCAAGCAGAAAAATCGGCCTTCGGCATCGCCTTGCGGTTGGCGGCCGTATCCATGATCGAGGGCGCAACCGCATTGACCAATATGCCGTCCTTGGCGACCTCCTCCGCCAGCGCCACGGTGAGCGCAGCGACGCCCGTCTTGGCCACGGTATAGGCGCTCATCCCCGCACCCGACCGCCACTCCAACGCCGGCCGTGCAGCAACATTGACGATGCGACCACCACCGCTAGCCAGCATGGCATTCACGGCAGCGCGACAGCAAAGGAAACACGAGACGAGATTGCTGTCGATCTGGGCCATCAAAGCTGTCTTGTCGGTTTCGGCCACTTTGCCTGCGGCAAATCCGCCGGCGATGTGGATCGAAGCCCAGGGCTTTGCACCCGAATAAACCTTTGCGACCTGTGCTTCGTCGGACAGATCGGAAACCGCAACCAGTGTTACCTTGGCGTCGCCGCGAGTGGGAAATCGCTGCGCTTCCGCTTCAAGTACGTAGGGGATGATGCAGGCCGCGCCCCCCGCGAGCAATTTGGTCACCACGGCGGTTCCGAGCGCACCGGTGCCGCCGCTCACAACAACCTGCTTGCCCGAAAAATCCATCGCTAGCCGCGCCCTCGTTTTACGCGTGTCGGCAGGACCTGAAACTCAATCCAGTTGGCGACCTCGCCGACTCTTAATTTCTTGTCGAGAATATTTTTGCTGATGCCGTGCCGCCAGGCAAGCCGCTTGCAACCAGGATCGCGGTCGAGCGTATCGAGATCGTGTGAAAAGGTTTTGATGTCCGCCGCGTCGGCAAAAAAACCTTCTTCGATGAGCCGCGTACCGATGCGCCGGACGATCGCTGCGACCTCACGCAGCGGATATTCCGGGTGATATTGCACAGCCCAGGCGATTGAACCATTGGTCCGGATCTCCGCGCTTTGCACGTCAGACACGGCATTGGTCGCGAGTACGGTCGTGCCGGGGGCGAGCATCTCGACCTCATCGAGATGCACGGTTGGTGCGTTGAACACGTCGAGCTTACCCGCATACATCGGGTGCTTGCGTCCGGCTTCGGTCAAGCGGATGCCGCGGCCGAAGCCAAGTTCGCGACCTTTCGGATTTTTTCGGACGCTGCCACCGGCTGCTGCGGTGATGACCTGAAGCCCCCAGCATGAGCCGAACAACGGAGTTCCGGTCTTGAGCGCAGTGCGCACCAGATCGATCTGTCGCATCACCTCCGGGCCACCGTTGTAAACATGCAGACCCGAGCCCGTGATGGCGATGCCGTCATAGCCTTCGAGCGAGGAGCCTTCCGGCAGCAACGCCGTCGGATCGCCGGGATAGCAGATATCCACAACAGCGCCGGGGAGAAGTTCGCGCAGCAGATCTGAGTAGCCCTTGCTCGCCGCGGTGCCGCCGACTGCCACGTGCTCGGCCGTTGTTTGCGGTGAGTTGCCTTCGATGACAAGCAGGCGGGGAGAGGGCATTGGCGGTTGAAAATTTCCCTAGCGGGCGTTCAAGCAACGAAATAGGGCATTAATTGGTTCGATATGGCGACACCGACGCGATTTTTCAATTGCGATGAACGCCATGCAAACCCAAAGTTAACACGCTCTGTCCTTGAGTGCTCGGCTCAAGCCACTCATTCTGCGGAATAAAGCGAATCATCGCCAATGGCCGATTTCGACCTCGCCATCATCGGCGGCGGCATAAACGGAACGGGCCTCGCCCGCGATGCAGCCGGCCGCGGAATAAAAGTATTGCTCGTCGAGATGAGCGATCTCGGTTCGGGCACGTCCTCAGCTTCGAGCAAGTTGATACATGGCGGCTTGCGCTATCTCGAGCACGGAGCCTTTCGTCTAGTTCGCGAGGCGTTAAACGAACGAGAGGTGCTTCTGCGCATGGCACCGCACCTGGTGCGGCCGATGCGTTTCATGTTGCCGCCGATACCGGGGCGGCGGTCGTCGCTTTTGTTGCGGTTTGGCCTGCTCCTTTACGACATGCTGGGTGCGCGCAAGCTGTTGCCCGCCTCGCGCACAGTCGATCTTACGCACCACAAAGTCGGCCAGCCGTTGAAGCGCACCTTTCGCTACGGCTTTGAGTATTCCGATTGCTGGGTCGATGATTCACGTCTCGTCGTGCTCAATGCACTGGATGCCGCTGAGCGTGGCGCCGTCATCCGAACCCGTACGCGCTGCGCGCGCGTGGAACGGCGGGATGAGTGGGAACTGGTGCTGAACGCGCGCGGACGTCGCGAAGTAAAGACCGCACGTGTTCTGGTCAATGCCGCCGGTCCGTGGATCGGTCCAGTTGCGGACACTGTCATCCGCCGACCGCTGCCGACGCCTGTGCGGTTGATCAAGGGCAGCCACATCGTCATCCGCCGGCGCTTCGATCACGACTACGGCTATCTGCTCCAGGCAGCAGACCGACGCGTTGTGTTTGTTCTCCCATTTGCGGATGATTTCACGCTCATCGGGACCACGGACCAGAATTTCGTCGGCGACCTCGGTTCGCTCGCGCCCGACCCGGCCGAAATTTCCTATCTTTGCGATGCCGTAAATCAGTACTTTCGCGACAAGGTCATCCCGGACGAGTTGGCATGGTCGTTTGCCGGAGTCCGCGCGCTGTATGACGACCACGCCGACAGGCCGGAAGACGTCACGCGCGACTACGAACTGGTTCTTGACCAGGGAGCCGGGGAGGCGCCGTTGCTCACCATCTATGGCGGCAAGATCACGACGCACCGCAAGCTGGCGGAGGCCGCCATGCTGAAGATCGGCCATTTCTTCGGGGGGAGACCGCCCTGGACGGCGACTTCGAGACTGCCGGGCGGCGAGTTCTCGCCTGAGGATTTTAACGCGCAGGTGACCGAGACGATGAGGCGATGGCCCTTCTTGTCGGTCGCGCACGCACAGCGGCTCGTCCACGCCTATGGCCTGCGCGCCGAACGATTTCTCGCGGACGCGAAAAGCATAGACGACCTGGGCCAATGCTTTGCCGGCGACCTCACGGCGGCCGAGGTACGTTACGTGGTAGACAACGAATGGGCGCAGAATGCGGATGACGTGCTCTGGCGCCGTAGCAAGATTGGGCTAAAGGCAACAGCTGAGGATTGTGCGGCTATCGATCGTTTCATCGGATCACTGGTCGGAAAGGCGGCTCTAACCGCGCGTTGACGACCTGGGGGATTTCATTTGCCGACCGCTCTCATTGCAATCGATCAGGGCACGACCTCCACGCGCGCAATCGCGTTCGACACGGCCTTGCGACCGCTTGCGACTGCACAAATGGAGTTCCGTCAGATCTATCCGTCGCCGGGCGAGGTCGAGCACGACCCAGAGGAGATATGGAAGACGGCGGTCACGACGGTGCGAGCCGTCATGGCCGAAGCGCGCATTACGACGAAAGACGTCGCCGGCCTCGGCATTACCAATCAGCGCGAAACCACCGTGATCTGGGACCGCCAAAACGGTGAGCCGATCTACAACGCGATCGTCTGGCAGGATCGACGCACCGCGGATTATTGCGATGCGTTACGGCGCAGCGGTCACGAATCGGACATTGCCGCCAGAACGGGACTTCTGCTCGATCCCTATTTTTCGGCAAGCAAGATTGCCTGGTTGCTCGACCACGTGAACGGTGCTCGGGCGGCGGCCGAGGAAGGCAAGCTCGCCTTCGGGACGATCGACAGCTTTCTGCTGTGGCGTCTCACAGGCGGCAAGGTGCATCTGACCGACGCCACCAACGCGGCGCGCACGCTGCTGTTTGATATCGGCAAGGCGCAGTGGGACGATGATCTTTGCCGCCTGTTTGGCGTAACGCATCGTCTTCTGCCGGATGTGCGCAACTGCGCTGGCATGTTTGGGGTAACAACGCCCGATTTGTTCGGTGGACCGATCCGAATTCTTGGCATTGCCGGGGATCAACAAGCCGCCACGATCGGGCAGGGCTGCTTCAAGCCTGGGATGATGAAATCGACCTATGGCACAGGATGTTTTGCGCTGCTCAACACCGGTGGGGAACGCCTCGCTTCAAGCAACCGCCTACTCACGACCATTGCATATCAACTTGAAGGCCGGCGAACTTATGCGCTGGAAGGAGCCATCTTTGTCGCCGGTGCCGCGGTGCAATGGCTGCGCGACGCGATGAAGCTCATCAACGCGGCATCAGATGTCGGCCCTTTGGCGCAGCAGGCCGATCCTGCCGAGCAGGTCTATCTGGTACCGGCCTTTGTGGGGCTGGGCGCGCCCTATTGGGACGCGCAAGCGCGCGGCGCGATCTTTGGCTTGAGCCGCAGCTCTGGTGCGGCCGATCTTGCCCGCGCGGCGCTGGAAGCGGTCGCCTACCAGACGCGCGATCTTCTTGAGGCCATGCATGCCGACTGGCCTTCCGCCAAGACTTCTTCGACGGTGCTGCGTGTCGACGGTGGAATGACCGTGAGTGACATCACGATGCAATATGTCGCCGATATTCTTGCAAGTCCCGTCGATCGACCTGTCGTCATGGAAACGACCGCGCTGGGCGCGGCCTATCTGGCGGGCCGAGCCGCCGGTATCTGCCCCGATCTCGAAGGCTTTGCCGCGCAGTGGCAACTCGACCGTCGCTTCGAGCCGCGCATGGATTTCGAAACGCGGGAGCGCAAGTATTCCGGCTGGCGTGATGCGGTCCAACGCACGCTGACGGAGCAGCACTGACAGTTGAGTGCGTTCTCGCGGCCCGGTAGCGTGCCACGAAACGGGGATTCGATGGCGGACGGCGGCAAGGCAGGGCGAGGACCTGCAAAGAACGAAAAGCAGCCGCTGGTGCGCTTCGAGGCCGTCACCAAGCGGTTCGGCTCGGTCGTGGCGGTTGAAGCGCTCTCGCTCGATATCGGGCATGTCGAGTTCTTCGCGCTGCTTGGCCCCTCGGGCTGCGGCAAGACCACGCTGTTGCGAATGCTGGCCGGGTTCGAAACGCCGACCGAGGGCCGCATCCTCCTCGACGGCGAAGACATCGTGTCCGTCCAGCCGCACCGGCGGCCGGTGAACATGATGTTCCAGAGCTACGCGCTGTTTCCGCATTTGACGGTCGAGGGGAACATCGGCTTCGGTCTGCGCCAGGAGAGCGTCGCGCGGGGGGAAATCGCCGATCGCGTTGCCGAAATGCTGGCGCTTGTACGTCTGCAAGGTTTCGGAGCACGGCGGATCGATCAGCTTTCCGGCGGACAGCGTCAGCGCGTGGCGCTCGCCCGTTCGCTGATCAAGCGTCCGCGGGTGCTTTTGCTCGACGAACCGCTGGCGGCGCTCGACAAAAAATTGCGTGGAGAAACCCAGTTCGAGCTGATGGAGCTGCAACGCAAGTTGGGCACCACCTTCGTCATCGTAACGCACGACCAAGAAGAGGCGATGATTGTCGCCGATCGGATTGCGGTCATGGATCGCGGTCGCCTGATGCAGGTTGCATCGCCGGCGGAAATCTATGAGCGACCAAACTCGCGCTGGGTCGCCGGCTTCATCGGGGAAGCGACCATGATGGAAGGTCGGCTCGGCGCGGACGGTAATATCGAGTGTGCGCTCGGCCGCCTGCGCACAGGCGGTACGGGCAGAGCCAGGCCAGGCGATACGGTCTGGCTGGCGTTACGTCCGGAAAAGATCGGCATGGCCTCCGATCGGCCCAAGGGCGATTTCAATGCGGTCTCGGGCACCGTGTCGGAGATCGGTTATCGCGGTGACACGTCGATCTACAAGATCCTGCTCAGCGATCGGTCGGTGATGAAAGTTGCACTGACCAACGCCAGTGCGCGAGGCGGAACACGTTTTTCGCTGAACGACCTCGTCTGGCTGTCATGGCCGCCGGAAGCTGGTGTGGTTTTGACGGAGTAACGATGCAGGAGAGCTTGCAGAAGCGAAATTGGAGCGGGCGCGCTGTCTTGCTTCTGCCCTATCTGTGGCTCGTTGTCTTTTTTCTCACTCCGTTTGTCATCGTCTTCAAGATCAGCCTGTCGCAAACGACGATGGCGCAGCCGCCATACTTGCCGGTCTTCGATCTTTCGACTGGATGGGCGGGTCTGCGGGAATTTGCTGCGCAGCTGTCGCCCGATTCATTCCGACTGCTGTTCACCGATCTGATCTATCTGTTGTCCTATCTCAAGAGCCTGCAGGTTGCGGCAATTTCCACGATTATCCTGCTCTTGATCGGATATCCTTTCGCCTACGGCATTGCCCGCGCGCCGCGTGGCTGGCAACCGCTGCTGGTGATGGCGGTCGTGCTGCCGTTCTGGACGTCGTTTTTGATCCGGGTCTACGCGTGGATCAACATCCTGCAGCGAGACGGTTTGCTCAATGACGTACTGATGAGGTTGCACATCGTCGATGCACCGGTCAGCTGGCTGTCTTCCGACACCGCGATCTATATCGGCATGATCTATTCGTATCTGCCGTTCATGGTGCTGCCGCTTTACGCGGCCCTGGAAAAAATGGACGAGACTCTGTTGGAAGCTGCCGCAGACCTTGGCTGTCCTCGCTGGAAAACGTTCTGGGTCGTGGTCGTGCCGCTGTCACTGCCGGGAGCCGCCGCCGGCGCGCTCCTCTGTTTCATCCCGATCGTTGGCGAATTCGTCATCCCCGATCTCCTCGGGGGCTCCGAAACGCTGATGATCGGACAGACTTTGTGGAACGAGTTCTTTGCCAATCGTGACTGGCCGGTCGCTTCCGCGATCGCCGTGACCTTGCTGGTTCTGCTGCTCGTGCCGATGCTTTTCTACGAGCGCCTCCAGCAGCGATCACTGGAAGGAGGGCGGTGATGCAACGCGGCGCTTCGCCCTTCAATATCGTGTCGGTCGCGCTCGGTCTCGCGTTCCTCTATCTGCCGATCACGATTCTGGTTATCTATTCGTTCAATGCGTCGCGGCTGGTCACCGTCTGGGGAGGCTGGTCACTCGCATGGTACCGCGAACTGCTGAACGATGTGGCAGTCCTGCAGGCAGCCTGGATCAGCCTGCGTGTTGCTGCATTTTCGGCAACGGCCGCAACCGTTCTCGGCACGCTCGCAGCCGTTGCCCTGGTGCGCCTCGGGCTTTTTCGCGGCCGGTTGCTGTTCTCCGGAATGGTCTACGCGCCGCTGGTGATGCCGGAAGTCATCACCGGTCTTTCGCTCTTGCTGCTGTTTGTCGCCCTCAACGTGGACCGCGGCTTCTGGACCATCACCATCGCCCACACCACGCTCACGATGTGTTTTGTCACGGTCATCGTGCAATCGCGGCTCATCGGTTTCGACCGCAGCCTTGAGGAGGCGGCGATGGATCTCGGATGCCCACCGCTGAAGACCTTCCTGACGATCACGTTGCCGCTGATTGCGCCGGCTATTGCCGCCGGCTGGATGTTGGCGTTCACGCTCTCGCTCGATGATCTCGTCATTGCGAGCTTCACCACCGGCCCGGGCGCGACGACCTTGCCGATCCGTATCTATTCCGAGGTGCGACTGGGCGTGAAACCGGAGATCAACGCGGTGTGTACGATCATGATCGCGGCTGTTGCGGCCGGAACGATCGTGGCATCGCTGATAACCAAGGGCGGCGTTGCGCGGCGCGAGCGGGCGGCGCTCGGCGCCCAAGTCTGATGATTTTGTGGGCGATTTAGGGACCAATCGCTGCTGCTCTTGCCGGGCGGGCGGAACTGAAAGACGACGAACCAGATCGGGACGATCACGCCGAGCCCGACATACGGCAGTGCCCAAGCGAAGCCCAGTCTTGCGTATTCATGGATGCGTTCAGGAGACATGCCGGTTTCGCGCATCACCTGATCAACGGTGATTCCGAAATGGGTCATGACAGTCCCCAGGATCAGCGAGGCGAAGATGACCTTGACCAGAGTGCGAAAGAGGGGATGCAGCATCCGCACCCCCATCGCACCGGCCCCCGCCGGCGGGTGATTCGTCTATGGTAGGATGATAGTCGAAAAAGCGGTGTCTGCAGGCACTGCGGCCTGGGGGGTTATTGGGTCTTCCCCGGAGTTGCCGGCGCCGCCTCCGTGCCGGCAGCCGGTGCCGGTGCCGGTGCGCCCCCGGTCAGGCGTTCGATAGCGGAGCGAACCGAGTCTCGGGTGCTGCGCTCGCGCACCGCGTTGAGCAGAGGAGCCGCTGCGCCGGACCGGCGGATCAGGGACTCCGGGTCTGGCAGCATAATCGGGTCGTCCCACGAACCCTGGACGATGAACGGCAGCTCGAACGGCGTTGTACCGGACTTGGGTGGCGCAACGAGGGCAGCGGTGCCCTTCAGGTCGAGTTCTCTCGCCGGGATCGAAGCCGAGCCGATGAGCCCGAGAACCACGGCGGCGCCCTCGATCTTCATATCTTCGACCGACACGATGCCCTGGTTGATTTTCAGCGCGACGGTCATCTTGTCAAAGGGCGTGCGTCCGGTACGGAACTCGCCGCCACCCGACAGTGGCCGCCGTTCCAGGCGGCGCAGCAGCTGCTCGACATTCAGTCCCGCGAGCGCGCCGTTCGTCGCGGTCAGGTTGGCAGTTCCATTGAGCGTTTGCGTCACCCCAAGCACGCTGTCGCCGCTGCCGTCGACAGTGAGCGCGATATTTCCTTTGCCTTCGAGTCGGCGCAGACCGAACAGTTGGCCGAGGCAGCTTTCAAGATCGACGTCAGTGAAATTCAGCTGCGATTTGATGTCGATCCCTTGCTCGAAATTGGCGAGCGTCGTGGAGCCCTTGATCACGCCGCCGTAGGCCTGCGCCTCGCCGACGGTCAGCACCAGATGGCCGTTACGCAGGTTCGCCGCGATCGCGGTGCGTCCGAGTTTAGCGTTCGAGACGATGACGTTTGCCGCCGACAGTCGGAGATCGAGGTCCATCCCGGCGAGACCATCAAGTGTAATGCGACCGTTGTTCCACGCGCGCTCGTTAGCCGCGATCAGGCGGACGGTAGAAACATAAGCCGTGAGGTCCAGGGTTTCGGCGGCAAGGGTGCCCTGCAGCGTCTGCCGTCCATCCGTGGCGAAGGTGAGCACGCCCTCGGCGGAGTTGCCATCAAGTTCAACATTGACACTCGAAAGGCTGATCGTGCCGCCCACCACATTCGTTCGTGCCTTGATCGCAAACCGGCCGAAGCCGCCGCCGGGCAACGGCTTCTGCCCCGACCAGATCAGGGCGTTTCGCAACGAAGGCGCATCGGCGGCAAGTGTGCCTTCGATCTTCAGGGCGGGCTTGAAGCTGACGGCGCCGTCAAATGCGGCCTTCATCGGTGAGCCGGCGACCCGCAGCTTCACGCCGCTGCGGCTGCCGGAAAGCGCGGCGGCAAAGTCGGCGAGTGTCAGGCTCGCATCCAGGGGCGCATCGCGCCAGGTGAGCCGGCCGGTCGCGCCGAAGGTCTTGGAGATTGACGGCCAAGCCAGTGAGAATTCCACCCCATACAAGGTTTCGTTGAATTGCCGCGCTTCGTCGCGAATGGTCACTGTGCCGCCATCGATGCGCATTTCGGAAAACGCGGCGACGCGATGCGCGGTGGCCTGGCTGCGGGTCAAGGCATCGATCAGGCCCGACCAGTTGGACTGACCGTTCTTCAAGAACTCGATCACGATTCTCGGATGGTCGAGCGAGACGTCGGCTATTTCGACGCGGCCGATCAGCAGAGGGAAGAACCTCAGGCGCGCGGTCAGTCGCTCGGCGACAAGGGCGGGCTGTTTGGCGTCGCCGAGTGCGACATCAGCGAAGTTGACGCTGCCGCTCGGGAAAAGCGAAACGCTGGCTTTTCCCCGCAAGACCGGATCAAGGCCAGTTACCTCGCGGATCTCCGCTAGGACCCGCTGGCGCACTGTGTCGGCCGATATGAGATATCCCGCGGTCGTCAGCACGGCCAAGCCGCCCGCGATGACCGCGAGCAGGACAAATCCCAGGCGTTTCAAGCCGGTAGCCGTTGTCAAAGGGGAAGGATCCGGTTGTTTCGGTGTTTGGTCTCGGTCCCACGGCCGCCAACTTGGACGGCGTCTGTGACCCTTTCAAGGCTGAGAGATCAACGGGTTAAGATACCCACCAGCTATTGGCGAAGATCGGCGATCTCCGCAATCATCTTCTTGACGATCGCCTCTCCGAACGAATTGAAGTCCTTTGCTTCGAGCACGAAGCTCCCCGGCCCGCCAATGACATTGTCCCGGTAGTATTTCGTCAGCCCCCCGGGTGGATTGGTGTGCTCGGGGTTCCATGGCAGCGGGGTTTCACTAAGAATCACCAGACCATTGATGCTGATGCCTAAAGCCAACGCTTCGTCGCGCGCCAGTCCGACGTCGCGGCCGGCATTGTTGGTCCCGTCGCCCGAGACGTCGATGGTTCGACGCTGCCCTTCGAACGGCGCGCGCGCAAGTTGGGCCACGGCGGCGTCGATCCCGCCGCTGATCGACGTGCGGTCGGCGAAGGAACGCGGCGATTCAAGGAGCCGGTCGCCGAATGCCTGGGCGGCCCTGGGGCCATCAACAACCGTCCAGTCGATCACGACCTTCTGGTTGCCGAATCCCGACCATTCCAGGAACAGCACGCCGATGCGGCCCCGTCGGCCCGACTGGATCGCGTCAATCACGCGCGGATCCGCCAGCGCCGCGGCATATCCCTCGCGCTGGAGCTGAAACTTCTGGCTGTCAACGCTGCGCGAGACATCGGCCGCCAGGACCAGAAGCAGATCGACAGGTTCGGTCTGCGCAGGCGACGCGGTAAAGAGTGCGCTCACAAATGCCAGCACGATGGCCGCGCGGCGGGAGATCTCGCTCATCCGCAAAGCCTAGCCGATTTCGAAATCAGGGCGCCAGCAGCCGCGTGGTCGGAAATGCTACTTCAACGAGTGTTCCATCCCCGACGTCGCTGGCAATGCGAAAACGGGCGTGATTGGCCTCGACCAGGGCCTTTGTTATCGGCAGGCCAAGCCCGCTCCCGGTTGAACCCCATTGTCCTGTGGCGTCCGCGCGACGGAATGGCTCAAGCGCGGTCTCTAGATTCTCCTTGCTCATTCCGTTTCCAGTATCGCGCACGCGCAACACGACTTCTTGATCGTTGGTCAATGCGGTTGAGACGATCACTTGACCGCCTGCACCCGTATACTTGATTGAATTCGACAACAGATTGAGCGCGATCTGACGCAGCGACCGCGCGTCGGCGATGATGTGAGGGAGGTTGGCAGCCAGTGCCGTACGGATAATGACCCGCTCGCGGTTGGCCTGCTGTTGCATGATGGCTACGCATTGCTGCAGCAGATCGTTCAGATTAACGCTAACGAAAGTGAGATCAAGAATTCCCGCCTCAATTTTCGAAAGGTCGACGAGATCGTCGAGCAGCGAGATGAGGTGTCCACCGGACGCATGAATATCTTTCAGGTATTGCCGGTAGCGTTCGTTGCCGATGGGACCGAAGCGCTCGTCCATCATCACTTCGGAAAAGCCGATAATGGCATTGAGCGGTGTGCGGATTTCGTGGCTCATTTTGGCGAGAAATTCTGACTTGGCGATCGAAGCTTTTTCGGCGGCCTGCTTGGCGCTGTTTAGTTCTTCGGCGCTGCGCTTCCAGGCGGTGATGTCACGAAGCAGCGCGCACAGCTTTTCGCTGCCTTCAATACGTCCCATCGTGATGTAAAGCGGAACGAGACCACCCTGACGCACACGGCCGATTGCCTCGTAGCCGGCGCTAAGTACGTCCGCGCCCCGGCTATTCGTCAGCCGCTCCAAATGTTCGTGCGCGGCGCGGCGGCTTTCCGGGGCCAGCAGATCGTCCAAAGTGTGGCTGGCGAAGTCGGCCGCGTCGTAGCCAAACAGCGCCTGCGCGCTTCGATTCGCGGAAAGGATGCCGCCGCGTGCATCGAGCATCAGCACGCCGTCCGTTGCTGTGTCCAGGATCGCCCTGAGCTCGCGATTTTCCCGATCGGCATCGGGGATCAGTGCAGGCGGCGATTTTTCCCCATTGCCGGACCGCGTGTCGACCATCAGCACGAGAACGTTCTCGTTGTTCCAGGCGGCACTAAGTAGGCGGCCGTCGACCGGTTTCTGCGTGCCGCTGACGGTGGCAATCGTCAGCGATTTGCCGCTGCCCTTGCTGTCCGGCGACGAGGAATTGTCCTTGCTCTCGATGAACAGGCCGTCGAGACCACCTGCGTCGCTTAACTCATCCAGAGTAGCGAAGCCGGTCCACTCGAGAAACGCCCGGTTGGCGTAAATCAACGTGCTCAGGCGATAGACCAGGATACCCACTGGCAGCCGATCGAGGATCGGCCGACTGTCTTGGATGTCAGGAAGCTGTTTGGGCGGTTCGGGCACGGGCTGAACCACAGGAGCAGGCGGCTCGACTCCGAAATCGTCTGAGGCAGCGGCGGTGCGATCACCCGGCGCCCGCTTCAGCCGTTCGCCGAGTTCGCGTGCTAATTCTCGGAACGCGCTGTGCTCTTGTGCGTCAAGTTTCGGCTCATGCGCACGTGGTTCGAAAGGAAACGGAAGAACCATCGCCGCCGGATCGTCTTCCGACGGAGGCGCGGATTCGGATACCTTATCGGCGCGATCCTGCGCCCTCTGAGCAGCCTTGCGGTCGCGACAGATGCCGAAGCCACGGAAGCCCGTGAATTCCCGGTCGCGGTCGAATACCGGCAGGCCCGACATCTCGACCACCATCTGGTCGTCTGAATCGTCGAGCGGCCAGTGCAGCACGATTCCACTGAAAGTTTGCCGCGCTGCCATGGCGGCAGCAATCTGACCCTGCGGATCCAACTTCAGGGTCTGTGCGATTTCGGTCCAGGTGTGATCAAGCACGGCGGAAGTGTTCGGCCCGAGGAGTTCGGGAAATTCCTGGGTCGTAAGGCTGAATCGACCCTCTGCGTCGGTCTGCCATACAAAGCGCAAAGGCAGCCGGGGCGGGTGTGTTTCCGATGACGGGGGGTCCGACGTTTTCGGCGCCATGCTAGTTGCTTCTGAATCCAACCGCCGACGTTTCCGCAGGTGTTGCGAAAACGGTGAGCAATGTGAATGTCGATCCGGCGCCGAGCTTGAGCATACTGATTTGCCGCACAGAAATCTCGCCTTCCGCAGCTCCGTTGTGAATCGCTTTCGCGGGCGAGCCGCTCTGCATCGAGTGCGATCAGGTCTCGTCGGTCACCAAGGAGCGTCTGCGCGAGGCTTCACCCGGTGAGGCGGCGTCGAAAATTGCTGCGCCCGCGGGGTTGGCCCACAGAATATCCTCGGTGCCCCAAAGCCAGACAGGCGCGGGGCTGAGCGCATGCGCTGCCAGCCGCTGATCACGAAGATATGCAAGTTGCGGGTTGGCTTCCGTCATTCCGGGGTCGCAGAATTCACGGCTAATAAAGTCTTAATACGGCCGGTAACGAACGGCGTCCATTGGACAACGGCAGCTCCACTGTCCGAACCCGCAATATCGTTAATGCGGGTGGGTGCGCATCACTGGCGCGGTCGGTGTGCCGCCCTAGATATCCATGAGGCCGCGAATCGGTGGCTAAGGACATGCAGGAGGGATGTCATGCCGAAGGAAGGAAACGCCGGCTTTGAAATTCCGGCCGACATGCTTGCGTTGGCCGAAAAAAGCGTCGAACAGGCCAAGCAGGCATTCGATGTTTTCATTTCAGCAGCGCAGCACGCTGTAAGCACTGCGGAAAATCAGGCTGCGAGCGCACAAGCCGGCGCCAAGGAGGTCGGAGAGCTTGCGATGGGTTTCGCCGAACGGAACATCACTTCATCGTTCGAGTTCGCGCGAAAACTGCTGCAGGCCAAAGACCCTAATGACGTCATGGCGTTGCATGCGGAATACGTAAACAACCAGATCGCGGTGCTCACGGAGCAGGGGAAGGAACTAGGCAGGCGAGCGGCAAAAATGGCGGGTCAAAACCCGCAGCATTGACGAGCCGACCGCCAGCTGAAGATCCATTGCGCCTGGTGCTGTGCGCCGGGACGATTTGCTGTGGCGATTTTGTGCAATGCAATATTTTTATTGCAATGCATCAAAATCGGGTGTATAAGCGCTGCACCCTTAGATCGCAGCACATCGGAACGCAGGTGCGCTGCGGCTCACACAAGATAGGGCCTATTTGCCGAGGGTGTGTGGTCCGTGCGGGATCACGCCCTCCGCCAGCCAAAGGACGATTCTCATGCCTGAAACTGCTGCTTCTTCGGCCACGAAATCCAAGCCGAAGCCGATCGCCGTTGCCGCGCCCGCTTTCGAAATGCCGAAGTTCGACATGCCCAAGTTTGAAATGCCGAAATTCGAGGTCCCGCCTGTGTTTCGCGAGTTCGCCGAAAAGGGCATCGCGCAGGCCAAGGAAAACTACGAGAAGTGCAAGAGTGCGGCCGAGCAGGCTACCGATGTCCTCGAGGACACCTACTCCACAGCTTCCAAGGGCTGCGCGAGCTATGGCCTCAAGGTGATCGAGACCACGCGCGCCAATAGCGATGCCGCCTTCGACCTGATGGGCGAGCTGATCGGCGCGAAGTCCTATGCCGAGGTGGTCGAACTGACCAGCGCCTTCATGCGCAAGCAGTTCGATGCGATGATCGCTCAGACCAAGGAACTCTCCGAGCACGCCCAGAAGGTCGCGACCGATACGGTCGAGCCGATCAAGGAAAGCATCAGCAGCACGTTCAACAAGGCGGCCTGACGCCCCAGCGCGTTGATGCCTGGAATTAGAGGGTGCGAAACCCGGGCGCAAACGCCCGGGTTTTCGTTTATGCGGCGGCGACCTGCGTGGACGCTTGCCAAAACGGCAGGCGGCACCTAGGTTCCGCCCGCTTGGATCGAGGATCGAATGAGCCGATCGCGCGTGCAGGCGTAGCTCAGTTGGTTAGAGCGCTGGTCTGTGGAACCAGAGGTCGGTGGTTCAAGTCCACCCGCCTGTACCACCTTCGCAAATCTTCAAAACAAAAACGCCGGCGACGATGCGCCGGCGTTTTGTGGTGTCCGTCCAGCGGCTAGCGCCAGCTGTAACGGCCGTTGCCGTTGCGCGGCGGAGTCGGGACGTTACGCGGCGGATAGGGGCGGGCACCACCCTGCGGTCCGCCGAATATCCAATTGAAGAAGTTGCCGCCGCCGCCATAGCTTCCGCTACCATACATACCGGCCGGCATACGTACCGGCTTGGATGAGGAATTCGGCGACACACGCTCGACCGCAATATCGGCGACCTTGCGCTCGTTGCTCTTGAGGATGGCGAGCATCTTGGCATCGCGTCCGTAAACATCCTCGCGCCGCTGCAGCTTGCCCGCATCATCTACAAATGCGGTCTGATAGGTCAGATGCACCGGGATGAATTTCGGGAAGTTGATGTTGATCTCGCTGCCGCCGAACATCGATTCCAGGCGCGCCTCGGTGTAGCGCTCCCTCGGCAGCACAAGCGACAGTAGCTTTTCGCCGTAGGTCAGCGGATTCTGCACGCGCATGCAGCCGTGGCTGAACGCGCGCTTATCGCGCGAGAACAGGTACTTGTCCGGCGTGTCGTGCTGGTAGACCAGGAACTTGTTCGGGAAGTTGAAGCGGATGCGGCCGAGCGCGTTTCCGGCTCCCGGCGGCTGCGAAATATGAATCGTGCCGTCGGCGTCCTGCGTCAGCTTAAGGCCGATGCGGTCGAGTGCCTGCGGATCCGCCTCCAGGGCCGGCAAGTATTCCTTCTCGATGATCGACGGCGGCACATTCCAGGTCGGATTGACCGTGATGAACTTCATATCGGCGCTGAGCATCGGCGTCGGCAAATTCGGTTTGCCGACCACGATTTTCGTGTGCCAGTAGACTTTGTCGTTGTTGTAGAGCGTGAGCGTGAAATCCGGGATGTTGACGACAACATGCGGATTGCCCAGGTCGCGCGGTGTCCAGCGCCAGCGCTCCATATTCACGATGATCATGTCAGTCGGGTCGGCTGCGCTCGGACGTGCTTCCCGGCGTTCACCGTTGAGCGTGCGGACCGTGTTCGGCCCGAGATCGCCGTCGACATTGATGTCGTTTTCGGTTTGGAAAGTCTTAACCGCATCGCGAACCGCATCGTCATAGAGCGGGTTCTCTTTGTCGCCCGCGATGTCGAGACGCTTGCGCAAAGCGGTCACGCGCGCATCTTTCATGCCCGGACGGATGATCTTGCCATCCGGCACGTGCACGCGCGGAAGTTCGGGCTTCTCTGCAATCTTGGTTTCAGATGGCGCCGGTCCCTTGCGTAGCTCGGCGAGCTTGGCCCTGAGCGCCTTGAACTCTGCCTGCGGCGGATTGTAAGCGTCGAGCACTTTGCCCGCATCGCTACTGTCGCCGAGCTTGGCCAAAACATCGGCTGGTTCAGGTGCATTCAGCTCGTACAAGATATCCGGGCTCACGCGGGTGTAGTGGATGCGGCCGATCTGCGCATGCCGCGCGAAGGTCAACGCCGCGGCGGTGAGCTTGAGCTCAGCTTCGGCTAGCGCGTCGGGGGTCGTCGCAGACTTGAAGTCCGGTGCCGGATAGTCGTTCGGATCCAGGCCAACCGCATCGGCTTGACCCAGGTAGGCGATCGCCGCCTTGGCGCGGTCATTACCAGCATTGTTGCTGACCCAGATCGGCGCGTAGTTGTGCGAATTGTAATAGGCCTCGATGCCAGCGCGGTCGGCCTTTCGGCCGACGAGTCGGTCAAACTGGCGGCCCGCGATCAGCTCGCGCAGCTTCTCGCCGACGGGATCGGTGGGCGTCGCGTTATTGGCGGCCTTGGCGGGCTCGGTGGGAGCCGTCGTGGCGTTTTGCTGCGGCTCTTCCTTCGCCGCCGGGGTCGCTTGATTGGCGGGCGCTTCGACGTCTTTGGCAGTCAGCGGCGGCGGGAGCGTCGTATCCGGCACAGGCACGGACGCCGTGGTCGGGTTGTCGCTCTGCTGCGCGATGCCGGCTTGGCTGGACAAGGCCAGTACCAGGACCAGCGCCGTGGAGGCCAGCAAACGGTCAAATCGTGCATTTTTCACCACGTTTTCTCCCAAGACTGTCAGGGGCATAAGCCCCGATAAAATGTTCGGCCCAGTTTAACTGATAGCGCGCACCCAGTTACGTTTTTCCCAACGGCCCAGCGAGAACAGGCGTCAACTGTGGCTATTTTGCACGAGCAAACGAATCGGGAGCTTTAGCTGGACAGGCAGGCGGAGCGTAAGTCAACAGGTGGCTGGGTATAAGGTTTCCAGGCGCTTTTTAGCACTTATACCCATATCTCTTATCTACGGCACGGTTATGGCGGGTGCCATGACAAAGGCGTGATGGCTCCTATGATTTAGGAGCCCCTTGCGGTGGCCCCGGGCTACGCTAATGTGCCGAAAGAACCGCCGTCGAAGCGCGGTCGAAAGGAAACGCCATGGCTTGGACGACCCCTGTTCTTGTAGAGATTTGCATTGGACTCGAGATCAACGGCTATCTGCCAGCCGAGTTCTAATTTTCAGAGCCTTTTTTCAAAACCCCGTTAGATGGGGCGCCTCACCGCCATTGTGCTTGGGTCGGCGGCCGGAGGCGCCTTTCCGCAATGGAATTGCCGGTGTCCGGTCTGCGCCTTGGCGTGGGCCGGTGATTCGCGCGTCCGACCCCGGACCCAGACCGGTATTGCCATATCGGCGGGCGATGGGCACTGGACGCTGATTAACGCCTCCCCCGATCTCCCCTCGCAGATCCGGGCGACGCCCGCGCTGCACCCGCAGGGAACGCTTCGCGGCAGTCCGATCGATGCCGTCGTACTTACTGGCGCCGAAATCGACCAAATCACGGGACTTCTCTCGTTGCGCGAGAGCTCGCCTTTCACGCTTTACGCAACGCCTGCGAGTCACGCGGCGGTGGCGGCCAATGCCATGTTCGGCGCAATGAGGCTGATGTCGCGACGCGCGATCAATCCGGGCGAACGCTTCATGCTTGCGGGAGGTATCGAGGCGACGTTGTTCATGGTGCCTGGCAAACTTCCGCTCTATCTCGAGGGCGAGACGCCCGAACTCGATACCGAAAGCGCGGCCAATGTCGGCATCGAATTGCAGCGTGAGGGAGCGCGCATGATTTTTGTGCCGGGGACCACGGCGGTAACGGCTCCAATGCGCGAACGCTTCGGGCGCGCTGACGTCGTACTGTTCGACGGCACGTTATTTACCGATGACGAGATGATCCGCACGCAGACCGGACAAAAGACCGGTCGCCGCATGGGCCACATGCAGATCGACGGCGACGGCGGTTCGCTGCGCGCCTTGGCAGGATTGTCGGCGAGGCGCATCTTTGTGCATATCAATAATACCAATCCGGTCCTGATCGAAGGCTCGGCCGAACGACGAAAAGTCGAAGATGCCGGCTGGCAGGTCGCCGAGGATGGTATGGAGATCGTGCTGTGAAATTGCTTTCGCCGGACGAACTTGAAGCTGCACTGCGCGACATCGGCGCGAAGCGCTACCATCGCCTGCATCCGTTTCACGCCTTGCTGCACGGCGGCAAGTGCAGCAAAGGCCAAGTGCAGGCCTGGGCGCTCAATCGCTACTATTATCAGGCGATGATCCCGATCAAGGACGCGAGCCTGATCGCGCGTTGCGAGGATTCCGCTGTGCGCCGCGAATGGCGCTCCCGTCTTGTCGATCATGATGGCGAGCGTGAGGGCGATGGCGGCATTGCACGCTGGCTCAAGCTTACCGACGGGCTCGGGCTTGAGCGCGGTTACGTCATGTCATTGCGTGGACTCCTGCCGGGCACGCGTTTTGCCGTCGAGGCCTATGTGCATTTTGTTCGCGAGAAGGCCTTGCTCGAGGCGATCGCCTCCTCGCTCACCGAGATGTTTTCGCCGTTGACCATCAGCGAACGCATGGCGGGCATGCTGGCGAACTACGATTTCATCACGCGCGAGACGCTCAGCTATTTCGACAAGCGTCCGCCGCAGGCTCAGCGCGACGCCGATTTCGCGCTCAATTTCGTGAAGCGCGAGGCGCGGACACCGGAACAGCAACAAGCTGTGCTTGCCGCGCTCGAATTCAAATGCAGCATTCTCTGGTCGATGCTGGACGCGCTCTATCACGCCTATGTGTCTCCCGGACACGTTCCGCCGGGCGCCTTCGTGCCGGAGAAACAATGATGAATGGCTCGGCGATGCAGGTGTCTGAAGTTTCGCGTCCGCGCCTGCCCCGCGGCGTGCGGCTGGCGCACAATGAAGCCCAAGGCGGCTGGGTCCTGCTCGCACCGGAACGCGTGTTCAAGGCCGACGCCATTACGGTCGAGATTTTGAAGCGGTGCACTGGCGAGACTACTCTGGCGGCAATCGTCGACGATCTTGCAGCGACCTTTGCCGCCCCACGCGAACGCATCCATACCGATGTCGTGCAACTGCTGAGCGGATTGGCTGAGAAGAAGTTGCTGGATCTGGGTTGAGTGCCTGCGATGACGACGAATGGAGTCGCCTTGTCCGCACCGCTCGGCATGCTCGCCGAACTCACCCACCGTTGTCCGCTCGGGTGTCCGTATTGCTCGAATCCTCTGACACTCGACAAGCGTGCCGACGAACTCGACGCGGCGACTTGGGCGCGGGTCTTTCGCGAAGCGGCAGCGCTCGGCGTTCTGCAGGTGCACTTATCTGGGGGCGAGCCAGCGGCGCGGCGCGACCTGCCGGAGATCGTCAAAGCCGCGCGTGAAGCCGGTCTTTACAACAATCTGATTACCTCCGCTGTCGGTCTGACGCCGCAAAATCTGGCGGCGCTTTCGGATGCGGGCCTCGATCACGTGCAGATCTCGATTCAGGACAGCGACGCAGCATCCGCCGATCATATCGCTGGCTACAAAGGCGCCTCCGCGCGCAAGCGGGCGATTGCGAAAGAGGTCGTCAATCTGGGTCTGCCGCTCACCGTCAATATGGTGGTGCACCGCGTCAATATTGGCCGCGTCCAAGCGATGGTCGAGCTTGCTCTGTCGTTGGGCGCGACGCGGGTGGAAATCGCGCATGTGCAGTTCTACGGCTGGGCGCTGAAGAACCGCGCCTCCCTCATGCCCACGCGCGAGCAGGTCGAGGAAGCCGTGCGGCAGGTCGAATTGCTGCGGGCCAAGCACCAGGGCCGGATCGTCATTGATGCCGTGGTCCCCGATTACTACGCCCGTTTTCCCAAGCCTTGCGTCGGCGGTTGGGGCCGCCGCTCTCTCAACGTGACGCCGGCAGGGCGGGTGCTTCCCTGCCATGCGGCCGAGGTCATTCCTGGTCTCGAATTCTGGAACGTCCGCGAGCATTCGCTCGCCGACATCTGGCGGAGCTCGCCGGCATTTGTCGCATTTCGTGGCACTGACTGGATGCAGGAGCCGTGCAGATCCTGCGCACGACGCGACCGGGACTTCGGCGGATGCCGTTGCCAGGCTTTCCTACTTACGGGCGACGCCCGCGCCGCCGATCCGGTATGTCACCTGTCGCCGCATCACGCCATGGTCGCGGAACTTGCGGCGGACCGCAAAGATGCCGCTTACGCGTATCGGACGTCCTGATTTATCGGAATCGTCGACTTCCCGATTGCAAGGGAAAGTCGAAAGGTAGAGACTTGCTGGCAAGGGGGAGCGCTCCGGGGTCGTTCTCGATCAGCCTCGTGGGTCAAGCGCCTCCGCACCAGGGAGGAATTCGATGGCTCCGTGTTTCACGGTTCGATGTTCTGTTTTGCTTGCCGGCACGGTCGCCGGCGTTTTGTTGGCTGCGCCGGCCTTTGCGCAGCAGCCGCCGGCATCTGCATCGCCGCCCGCTGCAGCACCGGCTACGCCGTTGCCGCCAGGCTCGCCGTTGATCGGCCGGCCTGAGGGTAATCCGGCTGCGGCAAAACTCGCTCCGATTGCTCCGCCGCCGCTCCCGGCCGCCGCCGACAAGTTGCCGACCGCCAAGCTCAAGCTGCCGCCGGGATTCAACATCGAAGTCTACGCCAGCGGTATTGCCAACACGCGGTCGCTGCGCGTGGGCGACAAAGGCACGGTGTTTGTCGGCACCCGTCTCGGCAACAAGGTCACCGCAATCGTCAAGAAGGACGGCAATATCGAAATCAAGACGATTGCCGAAGGTCTCTATCGCCCGAATGGGCTCGCCTTCCACAAGGGCACGCTCTACATCGCCGAGCTTTCGCAGATCTCGAAAATCGACAACATCGAGGCCAATCTCGACAAGCCGCCAAAGCCGACGGTGATCTACACCGATCTGCCAAAAGACGAGGCGCACGGCTGGAAGTTCATTGCCGTCGGGCCCGACGAGAAGCTCTATCTTGAGGTAGGCCAGCCCGGCAACAACGTGTTGCACGATCCGGCGCACGGACAGATCCGTCGCATCAATCTGGACGGCAGCGGTGCGGAAGTCGTCGCAAGAGGGGTGCGCCACTCGGTAGGCTTCGACTGGAATCCGGTAAACAAGCAGCTGTACTTCTCCGACAATAGTCGCGATTGGCTGTCGGAAGATACGCCGCAGGATGAACTCAACCGCGTAACCAAGGTCGGGCAGCATTTCGGCGCGCCCTATTGTTACCAGGGCAACCTTCTCGATCCGGAATTCGGTTGGGGTCATTCGTGCCGTGAATTCGAACCACCGATCATGCTGACGGGTCCGCATTCCGCGGGGCTCGGCATGCGCTTCTACACCGGCAAGATGTTCCCGGGAAAATACAAGAACGCGATCTTTCTCGCCCGCCACGGCTCGTGGAATCGGACGACGAAATTCGGCGGTGACGTCATCGCTATCTTCCTGAACAAGGATGGCACGGTGAAATCGTCCGAACCGTTCATCACAGGCTTCCTCGACAACAACAACTACATCGGCCGCCCCGTCGACGTTGAATTCATGGCAGATGGCTCGATGCTGTTGTCCGACGACTGGAACGGCGCGATTTACCGCATCACCTACGGCAAGACGCCACGAGTCGCCGGCCGCTGAAACGCGCGCAAGGCCGGGGCTTTGCCCCCGGCCTTTTTTTCAAGCTGATCAACAATGCGACCCATCCATCTCGCGCCCCGGATCGCTGCGGCGGCAGTTTTCGTTGGTATCGCGTGCCAGCCGTTGTTTGGCGAGACAGTTGCTGAACGCGCGGTGCCTTGCCTTGCTTGTCACGGCGAAAGCGGCCAGTCGGAAACTCCGGAGGTTCCCTCGCTGGGTGGGCAGCCGGCGCCGTACTTATTGATCCAGCTGTACATGTTTCGCGAGCAGCAACGCGCTTCGCCGGAAAAAAAGAACGATCAGATGATCCAGGTCATGACGGAGATGACCAAAGGCTTCACCGATGATGACTTACGAAATTTCTCCGACTTTCTCGCAAAGGTGCCGGCGCCGAAGCCTCCGGCCGAAACGGGCGATGCCGCGCGCATGCAGGGCGCCGCCGCGCTGATCACGCAGCACCGTTGCAATAGTTGTCACGGGCTGGATCTCGCGGGTCGCGACAATGTTCCGCACATCGCCAACCAGCGTGAGGACTATCTCTTGAAGACGCTGCGCGAATACAAGACCAATGACCGGCGCGGCTATGACGGTACAATGGCGGAAGCGCTCGCGCCGGTGAGAGATGAGCAGATCCTCGACCTGGCCTATTTCATCGCGCGGTTCCGCTGATCTGAAAAAAAGAGGGCGCGATAAAAAACCGGGCCCCTGCAGGGCCCGGCTTCAGTGATTGCCGACGTGGGGGCCGGCAATATCTTCCAGAGGGGAACATGCTGCCCGCCGGCGATTCTGGGAGGATATCTATCCGGCGAAACAGCGAACCATCAGTATGCGAAGCGTGTTGGGGCGCCACAACGTCAGGCGCCGCATGACTGCCATGCGCATACGCAATTCATAAGAAACCCGTAACTTGCCCACCTTCGCGCGCCCGCTCGCGAAAATTTTACCGCAAGATTTTTCGTGGGTAAATCAGAAGTGCCAGCGCTGCGCGTTGGCGACAAGGAAATCTCGGAAAACCTGAATACGTGCTACTGACTTGAGTTCTTCCGGATAAACAAAATAGGCGTCGAGCGCGAGCGTGTCGGCTTCGCCGAACAATTGAACCAGGCCGCCGTTTTCCTCGACCAGATAGTCCGGCAGCACGGCGATACCGAGTCCGCGCTGACACGCGCGCAGAACGCCGAGAACATTGTTGACCGTTAGATGCGGCGTGCGCGGATCTTTGCCGTCGCGACCGATCTCGAGAAGCCAGCGCCGGTTCTGCAGGTGCGCGGGCACCACGCCGCCGCCGAGAAGAACGATGCGATGCTTGTCGAGTTCGTCGTGCGCGCGCGGCGTGCCGAAGCGCTTGAGGTAATCGGGCGACGCATAGGCGTGGAAATGCACCGAGAAGAGCTTGCGCTGGATCAGGTCGGGCTGCGTCGGCTGGCGGAGGCGGATGGCTACATCGGCCTCGCGCATCGCCAGATCGAGCTCCTCATCGGAGGTAATCAGCGTGATGTGGATGTCCGGATAGAGATCGAGAAACTCTCCAAGCCGCGGCGTCAGCCAATGCACGCCGATGCCCGGGGTGGTCTGTACCTTGAGTTCACCGTTCGGCCGCTCGCGGCTGTCGGTCAGCTTCGTGCGCGCCGCCTCGAGCTTCATGAAGACTTCGTGCGCAGTGCGATACAGCAATTCGCCCTGCTCGGTGAGGATCAGGCCGCGCGCATGGCGGTGGAAGAGGGACACCGAGAGTTCGGCTTCCAACGCCGAAACCTGACGCGATACCGCCGACTGCGAAAGGCCTAATCGTTCGCCGGCATGCGTGAACGAGCCGGCTTCCGCTGCGGCGTGAAACACCTTCAGCTTGTCCCAGTCCATCGTATTATTGGGTGCAGCCATGTTCATTCCGCCGCCGCACGCTGATGTTCGTGCGCGGCCAGGAATTTCTCCGCTTCGAGTGCGGCCATACAGCCTTGCCCGGCCGCAGTGACGGCTTGGCGATAGATGTCGTCGGTTACGTCGCCGGCGGCGAAAACGCCGGGCACCGAGGTGACGGTCGAATTGCCGCCGGTGATGATGTAGCCGGACGGCTTCATCTGCACTTGGCCGACAAACAGTTCCGATGCCGGCTGGTGACCGATAGCGATAAAGACGCCATCGACCCTGCGCTCGGAGACCGCGCCGGTCTTCACGTTCTTGAGCCGCACGCCGCTCACCTTCAGCGGATTGTCGCCGCCGATGACGTCATCGAGCACACTGTCCCAGATCACCTCGATCTTGGGATGCTTGAACAGGCGGTCCTGCAGGATCTTCTCGGCGCGGAATGCATCGCGCCGGTGCACGACCGTGACCTTCGAAGCAAAATTGGTGAGGAACAGCGCCTCCTCGACAGCAGTGTTGCCGCCGCCGATCACGACCACTTCCTTGTTGCGATAGAAGAAGCCGTCGCAGGTTGCGCAGGCCGACACGCCGTAGCCTTTGAATTTCTGTTCCGAGGGCAGATCGAGCCAGCGTGCCTGCGCACCGGTTGCGATGATCAGCGCATCGGCGAGGTAGATGTCGCCGGAATCGCAGATCAGCCTGAACGGGCGCTGCGCCAGCTCCACCTTGTTCACGTGATCGGTGACGATGCGCGTGCCGACATGCGTTGCTTGCGCCTGCATCTGCTCCATCAGCCAGGGACCCTGGATGACATCGGCAAAGCCGGGATAGTTCTCAACATCAGTGGTAATCGTCAGCTGGCCGCCTGGCTGCACGCCCTGAATCAGAACCGGCTCCAGCATTGCCCGCGCGGCGTAAATGGCCGCGGTGTAGCCCGCTGGTCCCGAGCCGATGATCACGACTTTGGCGTGGGTCGTCTTTGCCATGTTGTACGCCCCCCTGGACGGGCGTTTTTTTGGGCGCTTATCACCCTGAGCGGCCGGAGATTTCGGCTCTTTTGCTCTGCAGGATGTATGGCTTTCAGCCGAGCTATGCAAGATACGCAACCCGCCACACCCACAGTCTGCGGCAAAGCGGCCGATCACGATCGCAAGAGCGCGCAA
>Ga0182039_10000059_pt1 | contig 64742 bp, 58 predicted proteins | sample sta12Can44000111_FD_125975 | JGI IMG/M metagenome (GOLD analysis project Ga0182039, IMG submission 125975) | Lab enrichment of tropical soil microbial communities from Luquillo Experimental Forest, Puerto Rico - statanox.12C.anox.44.000.111 | ecosystem: Environmental > Terrestrial > Soil >...
CTGGACCGGCTACTCCTATGTCAATGTCGGGCAGGGCGAACACCGGACTTGGGCCGACTGCCTGCAATACGGCTTTCTGTCCGCCGGCCAAGGCCCCCGCTGGAGCAAGGCCCTGAAGCGCCTGTCCGTCGGCGACAAGGTCTTCGCTTATTTGAAGGGAGCCGGCTATATCGGCTTCGGCGAGATCACGGCGTCGGCGGTCATGGTGCCCGAGTTTCTGGTGGATGGGGCGTCGTTGCTCAGCCTGCCGCTGAGCGCCAAGGCCATGGACGAGAATGTGGGGGATCCCGAGTTATGTGAATGGGTGGTCGGGGTGAAGTGGCTGAAGACCTTCGCCGAGGGCCAGACGTTCCCTGGCGCGTTCGCCTCCACCCATGTGGTCTGCAAGCTGAGTGATCCGGCGACGCTGTCGTTTCTGCATCAGCTGTTCGGGGGGTAGGCATGAGTCCCACCGCTCCAGCAAATCTCCCGCCCAGGCCGGTCGGGCCGTTGCGGGGCAAGCCCTTCGACGCCGAGAAAATTTGTAGCTGCATGTTTCAGGAGGTGCCGGCAATGCATCTGACGATGCTACCTTTTGCGCGAAGTCTCGGTCTTAAGGATGATAGCCCCCCTGCCTCAAAGATTTGGCTGGTATATCGCTGCCGGCGAGGCGACCTGCATCGTTGATCCTTCCGGTTCGAGCAAGAGCACTGTGGCTAAGCCGGTGCAGCCCCTATTCGTGCTGGAGCATAGACAGGTTCTGGTCGACGGCCTCGGTTTCGGCATAGTTCGCCAGCACCTTGCGCTGGCCGATCCCGCTATGTCGTTCGATCGGGTGGGCGGCAGCAACGGTTCGCCTTTGCCCGCGATGTGGTGCTGTTCATGGATGGCGGCCAGATCGTCGAGCAGGGGCCGGCGCCAAAGGATGAGCGCACGCGGCACTTTCTTAGCAAGATCCTGGAACGCTGATCGTCGTTCAAGCCTAGGGCCTTCCTCCAACATGCTGGAGGAAGGCCTTGCTCATCAAGGCGATGGACATTTCAAAAAAATCTCTCATTAGCTGTGTTTGGCTCTGGCGCGCCGATTGGGATGCTGATCTGCGAAACCGCGACGCCGGATATTATTGACATCAATATAGTAGATATATAGATATATTAAACGATGTGTCGTTGGGCGTTGCGTCATAATGACACTAATTTAATGTTTATATATGGAGCCTTCCGGCATGCGCCTTACCAATCTGTTCCACAATGTCCTGCGCGGCGGCCTTGCCGTGGCGCTGTCCTTTGGGTTTGCCGCAGCCTCCCATGCCGCCGACAAGCTGGACGAGGTCAAGATCGATTTCGCCTATTACAACCCCGTCAGCCTGGTGCTGAAGGAAAAGGGCTGGCTGGAAGAAAGCCTTGCCAAGGATGGCATCAAGGTGCGCTGGGTGCAGTCTCTGGGCTCGAACAAGGCGCTGGAATTCCTGAACGGCAAAAGCATCGATTTCGGCTCCACCGCCGGTGCCGCCGCCCTGCTGGCCCGCATTAACGGCAATCCGGTGAAGTCGGTCTATGTCTATTCCAAGCCGGAATGGACGGCGCTGCTGACCCAGGCCAATTCGCCGATCCAGAAAATTGCCGATCTGAAGGGCAAGCGCATCGCCGCCACCCGCGGCACCGATCCGCATATCTTCCTGATTCGTGCCCTGGCCGATAACGGTCTGACCGAGAAGGATGTGAAGATCGTTCTGTTGCAGCATCAGGATGGCCGTCTGGCCCTGGCCAAGGGTGACGTCGATGCCTGGGCCGGGCTCGACCCGCTGATGGCCCAGGCCGAGTTGGACGATAACGAGCATATCTTCTATCGCAATGCCGACATCAACACCTGGGGCGTGCTGAACACCCGCGAAGACTTCGCCGCCGATCATCCCGAGGTGGTCCTGAAGGTGCTGCAGGCTTACGAGCAGGCCCGCGCCTTCGCCATCGCCCATCCCGATGAGCTGAAGAAGATTATCGTCGAACAGGCCAAGCTGACCGACGCCGTCGCCGCCCGTCAGTTGGAGCGCACCGATCTGTCGACCGCCGCCATCGGCGAACGCCAGAAGAAGACCATCGAGGCCGCCGGCATCGCCCTGCAGCAGGCCGGCGTGGTGCAGCCCGAGGTCAATGTGCCGGAAGTGGCGAATGCTCTGATCGAGCCGTCCTTCGTCACCAAGCTGGGCATCAAGTAAGCCCTTGTCCGAGATCGTTCTCGACGCTGCTGCCGCCTCGTCCGACGAGGCGGCGGTCAAGCCGGTCCTGTTGAAAAGGCTGTCCTGGCTGGTGGGGTTGATCCTGCCGGTCGGGCTGGCGCTGGCCTGGGAACTGGCGGTCGCCCTGAAATGGGCGGATGGCCGCCTGTTGCCGACGCCGTCTCGGATCATCGTCACGCTGGGGGCGCTGTCCAAGAGCGGCGAGCTTGGCATCCATATTCTGGCGACCCTTCAGCGGGTGGTGCTGGGCTTCGGCTTCGGCGTGGCGGCGGGAACCTTTCTGGGGGCTCTGTCAGGTTATTGGACTGGCATTCGCCGCCTGATCGACCCGACCTTGCAGGCCTTGCGCAGTATTCCCTCCATCGCCTGGGTGCCGATGTTCATCCTCTGGTTCGGCATCTTCGAGACCTCGAAGGTGATCCTGATCGCGGTGGGCGTGTTCTTTCCCATCTATCTGACCTTGTCCTCCGCCATTCTGGGGGTGGACCGCAAGCTGGTCGAGGTCGGGCGAATCTTCCGTTTCAGCCATCGCGAGATGATCACCCGCATTCTGCTGCCGGCGACCCTGCCGTCCTACATCCTGGCGCTGCGCTCAGGCCTGGGGCTGGGCTGGATGTTCGTGGTGGCGGCGGAGTTCATGGGGGCCGAGGCCGGGCTGGGCTTTCTGCTGGTGGATGGTCAGCAGACCGGGCGGCCGGCGGTGATCCTGTCCTCCATCGTCGCCTTTGCGCTGCTGGGCAAGCTGACCGACTGGCTTCTGGCTTCGGCGACCAACCGGCTCCTGCGGTGGCAGGACAGCTTCAAGCCGGCGGAGTAAGGCGATGCTTGAAATCAGTAAAGTCGCCAAGCGTTATCCGAATGGCCATCTGGCCTTGTCGGGCCTCGACCTGACTGTCGAGAAAGGCGAAATCCTGGCGATTGTCGGCGGCTCCGGTTGTGGCAAGAGCACTCTACTGCGGCTTTTGACCGGATTGGACAAGCCGACCAGCGGGCAAATCCGCCTGGATGGGCTGACCATCACCGAGCCGCGTTCCGAGATCGGTCTGGTGTTCCAGGAGCCTCGGCTGATGCCCTGGCTGAAGATCGAGGACAATATCGCCTTCGGCATTCGCCATCTGCCCGTCGAGGAACGGAAGAGCCGCGTCGGCGAGGCCCTGGCTCGTGTCGGTCTGGCCCCCCATGCCGATCATTGGCCGCGTGAATTGTCCGGCGGTCAGGCCCAGCGCGCCGCCCTGGCACGCGCCCTGGTGGGGCGTCCGCAGGTGCTGTTGCTGGACGAGCCGTTTTCGGCCCTCGACGCCCTGACCCGCAGCGATCTGCAGGAGCATCTGCTGGAGCTGTGGGCCTATGACCGCCCGACCATGATCCTGGTCACTCACGATATCGAGGAAGCGCTGTTCCTGGCCGACCGCATCGTGGTGATGCAGCCGAATCCCGGACGCATCCGCTCCGAGGTCAGGCCGCCGCTGGCGCGTCCGCATGACCGCCTGGATGCCGAGTTCCTGGCCTGGAAATACAAGCTGCTGGCCGAGCTGGACCATGCCAGCCGCGTTCCCGCCGGCGACGAGAAATTCCCCGCCGCCGCCATTTGATCCGAGAGTGCCATGTCTTCAGACGAGATTTACCCCATCCCTCCCGGTTTCGCCGAACAGGCGCATGTCTCCGCCGAGGAGTATGAGCGTCGCTACTGGGCCTCCATCGAAAACCCCGAAGCCTTCTGGGCCGAGGAAGCCCGGTCGTCCCTGCAATGGATCAAGCCCTTCAGCAAGATCAGCGACAGCCAGTTCGACCCGGACGATCTGCGCATCCGCTGGTTCGAGGATGGAACGCTGAACGCCTCGGTCAATTGCGTCGACCGCCATCTGCCGGCCAAGGCCGACAATCCGGCCATTCTCTGGGAAGGCGATACCCCTGGCGAAAGCCGCGTGGTCACCTGGGGAGAGCTGTCCGACAAGGTCAACCGGCTGGCCAATGTTCTGAAGGCGCTCGGCATCGGCAAGGGTGACGTGGTCACCATCTATCTGCCGGTGATCCCGGAAGTGATGGTGGCGATGATGGCCTGCGTGCGCATCGGCGCGGTGCATTCGGTGGTGTTCTCGGGCTTCTCCGCCGAGGCCCTGGCCAGCCGCATCGAGGATGCTCAGGCCAAGCTGCTGATCACCGCCAACGAAGGCCATCGCGGCGGTCGGGTGCATCCCTTGAAGCGTCAGGCCGACGAGGCTCTGCGCCATCAGCCCTCGGTGCAGCATGTGGTGGTGGTCCGTCGCAGTCCTGCCGATGCGCCCTTCACGCCCGGCCGCGATCATTGGTACGACGAATCCTTGGCAGCCGCCGATCCCTGGTGCGAACCGGTCGAGGTCGGAGCTGAGGATCCGCTGTTCATCCTCTATACCTCGGGTTCCACCGGCAAGCCCAAGGGGCTGCAACATACCACCGGCGGCTATCTGACTCACGCCGGCAGCTCTTGGAAGACCATCTTCGATTGGCATAAAGGCGATGTCTTCTGGAGCACCGCCGATGTCGGCTGGGTGACCGCCCATACCTACAAGATTTATGGGCCGCTGCTGAACGGCGCCACCAGTGTGATGTTCGAAGGCGTGCCCAGCTGGCCGGATTCCTCGCGCTGGTGGTCGATCATCGAAAAGCACAAGGTCGGCATCTTCTACACCGCCCCCACCGCCCTGCGTTCGCTGATGCGCGAGGGTGAGGGGCCGGTGCGCAAGCATGATCTGTCGTCGCTCCGGGTGCTGGGCTCGGTGGGCGAGCCGATCAATCCGGAAGCCTGGCGCTGGTTTCATCAGGTGATCGGTGGCGGACGCTGCCCGATCGTCGATACCTATTGGCAGACCGAGACCGGGGCGGTGCTGCTGGTGCCGATCCCTGGAGCCGTCCCCAACAAGCCGGGCATGGCCGGCAAGCCCTATTTCGGCATCCGACCCGAGGTGGTGGACGCCCAGGGCCAGACGCTGGAGGGCGCCGGGTCCGGCAACATGTGCTTCCGTGGCAGTTGGCCGGGGCAGGCGCGGACTATCCTGCATGACCGCGAACGCTTCATCCGTACTTATTTCGCGCCCTATCCCGGGCTGTTCTTTACCGGTGACGGGGTGATCCGCGACGAAGACGGCTATTACCGCATCAGCGGGCGGGTGGACGATGTCATCAATGTCTCGGGCCATCGCCTGGGCACCGTCGAGCTGGAAAGCGCTATCGCCTCGCACTCCTCTGTCGCCGAGGCGGCGGTGGTCGGCTATCCGCACGAGGTCAAGGGGCAGGGGGTCTTCGCCTATGTCACCTTGATGGAAGGCTTCCACGAGACCGAAGAGCTGCGCCGCCAGATCGTCGACTGGGTGCGTTCGCGCATCGGCCCCATCGCCAGCCCGGACATCATTCAATGGGCGCCGGCCTTGCCGAAGAACCGGGCGGGAAAAATCCTGCGCCGCATCCTGACGAAAGTCGCAGCGAATGACTTCGACAATTTCGGCGATACTTCGACCCTGGCCGATCCGGCGGTGGTCGAGGACATCGTCAAGCGTCGCCAGGACACTCTGTCATTCAAGGAGAAAGCATGAACGCCGACGATCTTCGCGCCCTGCAAGGGCCGCTGAAAGAGCAATACAAGACCGCCCCCGATGCCGCGCTCATCACCCTGACCGCCAAGGGCGACCTTGATTCCGACGATGTGGTCTGTCGTGTCGAGACGGGCCGTCAGCTGGTCGAGGCCGGGCTGCATCCCGCCACCGGCGGCAGCGGGGCCTTCGCCTGTTCCGGCAATATGCTGCTGGAGGCTTTGGCCGCTTGCGCTGGTGTCACCCTGAAAGCCGTTTCGACGGCAATCGGCTTCCAGCTGAAGGGAGGCAGCGTGTCTGTCGAGGGCGACCTGGATTTTCGCGGCACCTTGGGTGTGGCGAAGGATGCGCCGGTCGGGTTTCGAGACATCCGCCTGAGCTTCCATCTCGATACCGACGAGCCGCAGGATCGTATCGATCAGTTGGTGAAGCTGACCGAACGATATTGCGTTGTTTTCCAGACATTGGCCAAGCCTCCGCAGCTTGGCTTGAGCATTCAGCGTCAGGGCTGAACCAGCGGGAGGCTGAGATGGCGGATCAGAACAACGATCATCCCGAAGTGGAGGTTCCGGAGGAGGCCGTGGCCAAGCCTGGGGCCGGCATCCGTCTGCTCAGCCGCCTGATGTATGTTCAGAAGCAACAGCAGCCAGAGGATGGCGCGGACAAGCAGGACGAAGAAAGCTTCGTCCTGCCATTCCTCTGGCCGTTGTGGTGACTTACTTCACGCGGGATGTGGCCTGCCCCAAGCGCGCCAGGCCGCCGCAGAGCAGGAAATACAGCGCCGCCGTGAACAGGAATATCTCGGTCGGATAAAGCTGGGTGCGGTTGTTGACCTGTCCCGCCACCGTGGTCAGTTCCGGCACATTCAGGATGAAGGCCAGCGAGGTGTCCTTGATCAGCGAGATGAACAGCCCGACGAAGGACGGTCTCAGATTGCGCAAGGCCTGCGGCAGCAGCACCCAGCGCAAGGCCTGCAGGCGGCTCATGCCGCTGGCTTGGGCGGCTTCCCACTGGCCCTTGGGCAGGGCGTCCAGACCGGCGACGGTGCTGTACATAACGGCGGCGGAAGTGAACCAGGCCAGGGCCAGGATCACCGACAGGCTGCCGGGAACGTCTCGGCCCAGCAAGGCAGGCACCAGGAAATAGACCCAGAAGATCACGAAGATCAGCGGAATGCCCCGGATCAGATCGGCCCACCAGAACAGGGTTTGGCGGATCGGCCCTGGCCGGCTCCAGGCCAGCAGTCCCATGGGAATGCCCAAGCCCAACGAGGCGATGCCGGCGCTCAGCGACAGCAGCAGGGTCAGCAGCAGTCCGCCCGGTTCGCCCTGGGCCATGCGCCCCCAAAGCAGATAGTCGAGATTGCCCAGGATGACATTGGGATCAAACAGCATCGCGCACCTCGACTGGCTGCGGGGCCGGTGTCAGAGGCCGCCGCTTCGCCGGGTCGAGCAGCAAGAGGGCTCGTCCCATGATCAGCCCGATGGTCAGATAAAGCAGGGTGCCGGCGGCAAAGGCTTCGAGGGCGTGGGAGTTGTAGCTTTCGATCTGGCGGACCTGATAGGTGATCTCCCACAGGCCGATGGCGGTGGCCAGCGACGACAGCTTCATCAGATTGAGGAACTGCCCGACCACCGGCTGGAAAGCGTTGCTCAGGGCTTGGGGCAACAGAACATGGCGCAAGGTCTGCCAGCGGCTGAAGCCCTGGGACAAGGCGGCTTCGCTCTGTCCAGGCGAGACGGCGGCCAGACCGGCGCGGATTTCCTCGGTGACGAAGACGGCGGTGAACAGCCCTAATCCCCAGGCCGAGGCGATGAATTCCGGCGACAGCAGCGGTACATTGCCGGGCAGCGTCGCCCAGGGATGGTCGTCGTTGATCCAGTCGCGCCAGCCACGCGGCAGCAGATTATAGGCGCCGAAATACCAGAACAGGATTTGCACCAGGATCGGGGTGTTGCGGAATAGCTCGGTGATGCCGACCGCCAAGGCCCGCAGGCTCTTCTGCCCAGCCAGACGCAGGGACAGCAGCCCCAAGGTCAGCAGAGCCGCCAGCAATGAGCCGACAACGGTGACCACCAATGTGGTGACGATGCCGGTCTTCAGCCATTCCAAGGGGGCTCCGGTCAGAATGCCGGTCCAGTCGAACTGCATCGGCCTATTCCCCGTCATTATGCAGCGGCGACAGCAGCTGCTTGAGGAAATGCCGGGCGCGAGGATGGCGGGTGGCGCCAAAGAACTGAGCCGGTGGAGCGTCTTCCAGAATCTGCCCCTGGTCGATGAACACCACCCGGTCGGCGACTTCGCGGGCGAAGCCCATTTCATGGGTGACCACCAGCATGGTGCTGCCGCCCTCGGCCAGTTGCCGGATCACCGCCAGCACTTCGCCGATCATCTCGGGATCAAGGGCCGAGGTCGGCTCGTCGAACAGCAGTATCTCGGGCTGCATGGCCAGGGTGCGGGCGATGGCGACGCGCTGCTGCTGACCGCCCGACAGCTGCGAGGGGTAGTGCTGGCCCTTGTCGGCCAGCCCCACCCGGTTCAACAGCTCTTCGGCCCGACGGTCGGCCTCGGCCTTGCCCAGCTTCAGCACCTTTTCCAGCGCCAGGGTGATATTGCCGTGGGCGGTCAGGTGGGGATAGAGGTTGAACTGCTGAAAGACGAAGCCGACGCTGGTACGCAGCCTGCGCAATTCGGCTCCATCCAGATGGGCGGTGCTGCGGCCATTGATCAGGATGTCGCCGTCGCTCAGGCTTTCCAGCCGGTTAACCAGCCGGATCAAGGTCGATTTGCCCGATCCCGAGGGGCCGCAGATCACCACCACTTCACCCTTGTTGACGGTCAGGTCGACACCACGGATCACCTGATGCGGGCCATAGGACTTCTCGGCCTGGCGGAATTCGATGATGGGGGCAGGGGCTTCATTCATAGACGCGGTCTCTTGCTGAAAACGCCAAAGCGCCTCTTCCCGTCAAAGGAAGAGGCGCCGGGATGGCAGTCCGGTGGTCCGTCGATTACGGAGCGACGATCTTGAAGTTGCGGGGCTCGGGGGCCTTGCTGTCCTTGCCGAACCAATGCTCGAAAATCTTGGCGGCTTCGCCGTTGGCTTCCAGCTCGACCAGGGTCTTGTTGACCTCGGTCAGCAGGGCCTTTGCGTCCTTCTTGACACCGACGCCGATGTCTTCGCGGCTCAGCAGCTCGGCGGGAATCTTGTACTTGGCCTTGTCGGGCGCGCCCGCCAGCAGACCGGCCAGGATTTCGGCGTCCTGGGTGATGGCCTGGACATTGCCGTTGCGCAGAGCGGCCAGGGCCAGCGGCACATCGTCATAGGACAGCACGCGGGCTTGCGGGAAGCGGGTCTTCAGAGCCTGCTCGCCGGTGGTGCCCTTCACCGCGCCGATGCGGGCGGTGGCATAGGAGTCCAGCTTGTCGGAACCATCGGACGGCACCAGGAACTGCTGGCCGGTGACGAAATAGGGTGTGCTGAAATCCACCACCTTGGCGCGCTCGGGCGTGATGGTGATGTCGGCGACGATCAGATCGACCTTGCCCGAGGTCAGCAGCGGAATGCGGTTGGCCGGATTGGTGGCCACCAGTTCCAGCTTCACGCCCAGCTTGCCGGCGATGGCTTTGGCGAAATCGATGTCATAGCCGATGATGTCGTGGCTCTTTTCATCGACCTGGCCGAACGGCGGGTTGCTGTCGAACACGGCGGCGCGCAGCACGCCAGCCTTCTTGATATCGGCCAACTGATCGGCGTTGGCGGCGGTGGAAATGCTGATGCTGCCGACGACGGTCAGAGCGGCCAGAGTCAGATTCAGGAAAGTACGCTTCATGGTTTTGCCCCCATGGGAATGCTGTGTTCCTTCATCTATGACCGGGGAAGGGGTGGGATGCAAGATATAAAAATACTTAAATTATAGATTAGTAGATAATATGCAGTTATTTTATGTTGTATATGGCTGATGCCGCATGTTCATCCTTCTGCCCGACGACGCAGCTCCGCCACCAGATCGTCGGGCAGGGCAAGCCCTTCCACCGCGGCTTTTGCCCGCAAGGCCAGACGGCGGTCGCCGGGCAGGCGGGTGCCGTCCTGCTGCAGAATGGCGGCGATCAGAACCTCGATCCGGTCGAGGAAGCTTTCTCCGCCCAGCTTGGACGGATCGATAAGAATGAACAGCTGCCCCAGATGCGGCGGCTCACCTTTGGCCTCGAACATCGATCCGGTTTCGTGGCTGAAATTGGCGCCGGTCAAAGCGCCTGCCAGGATTTCCACCATCAGCGCTAAACAGGCCCCCTTGGCATCGCCGAAGGGCAGCATGGTGCCCTGCATGGCCGCCGCCGCGTCGGTGGTGGGATTGCCTTCGGCATCCAGCGCCCAGCCCAAGGGGATCGATTCGCCCTTGGTTTTCGCCACCATCACCTTGCCGCGCGCCACCGTGCTGACCGACAGGTCCACCACCAGCGGCGGAGCATCGCGGCGCGGACTGGCGAAGGCGATGGGATTGGTGCCATAGAGTGCTTTGCGTCCGCCCCAGGGGGCAATGGCGGCTTGGGTGTTGGCGAAGGCCAGGGCCAGCAGGCCATTTTGCGCGACGGCCTCCACATGATGACCGATGGCGCCGGCATGGTGGGAATTGCCGATGGCGGCGATAGCGATACCTTGCTCGCGGGCGATGCGTCCGCCCTCTTCAAGAGCCAGGGCGATGGCGGGATAGGCGAAGCCTTCGTTCGCATCCACATGGATGGCGGCGGGGGCTTTGCGCTCCAGCCGCGGTTCGGCGGCGGCCTTAACCTTACCGCTCAGGGCCTGGTCGGCATAATAGGGCAGGCGCATCAACCCATGCGAGGCCAACCCGTCGGCTTCGGCGGCAACCAGCGCCCGCGCCACGGTCAGGGCCGTCGCGGGCGGCAGTCCGGCGGCGAGGAAAGCCTTGGTCGCCAGGGTTTTGGCATCGTGAAGCGATAGGGTGGCCATCTGTTTCGTCTCGGCTGCGTGGAAGGTATCTGCGGATTTTATATGGATAAAACCATCTGTAATCTATCAAGTAACTCGATTATGATCCTGAACCGTTTTTGGTTAGAGGGACATCATGGCCGATCATTTCACGCTTTATGGCACTCCCACCTCTGGTCCCGTTTACAAGGTGGCGCTGGCTTTGTCGCTGCTGGGGCTGCCCTATCGCTATCGTTTCGTGGATTTCACCAAGCGGGAGCAGAAGTCGTCCGGCCATCTGGCGTTGAACCGTTTCGGCGAAGTTCCGGTGCTGGCGGTGGAAAACGGGCCGATCCTCTCGCAATCCGGCGCCATTCTGGAATGGCTGGCGGATCGCTATGGCCGTTTGGCGGGCAGCTATCCGCTGGAAGCGCGGCAATGGCTGTTCTGGACCGCCGATCGGCTGGCCATTCCGGTCTATCGCGCCCGCGCCGTGCGCCGGGGGCGTTTGGTGGCCGGGCCTGAGACCGAAGCCTTCTTCCGCGATGCCGCTACGCCTGCTTTCGATCTGCTGGAAAAGCATTTGTCGGCCCAGGATTGGCTGGTGGGAGACGAGGTCTCGATTGCCGATATCGATCTCTATCCGGTGCTCTATTGGACGGCGGAAGCGGGGATCGAGCTGGCGGATTGGCCGGAGGTGGCGGCCTTCAAAGTCCGTTTCGAGGAACTGCCCGGCTGGAAGCCGCAGCCCGAACTGGCGCCGGCGCACGACCGCGATTGAGGACCATATTCCGCCTTATCCCGATGTGATGTCGGGATAAGGCGGAAAACCGCTTGGCGATGTCCGTTATATTAGTCTAATATCTAGTGGAATATAGATTTATTGAGTGAGTTTCGATGTGAGCGAGTCCCTTGCCCTGCCTCAGACCATTGGCGCCGCAGCTGTCGAGCGGCCTCTGCCCCTGTGGCGGCGGGCCTATAATCTGGTGGCTTTGCGCCGGGCGGTGATCCTGCTGCTGCTGGCTGCGGTCTGGCAGGGCTATGCCGTCTGGGCCGACAATCCGCTGATGTTTCCCTCTTTCACCGAAACGGCGGAGGCTTTCTGGGCCGGCATCGTCAGTGGGGGGCTGCTGGGCAAGGCCTGGACGTCGCTCAAGGTGCTGCTGATGGGTTACGGCATCGGCGTGGCGCTGGCCGCCACTCTGGCCAGCATCGCCGTCACCACCCGGCTGGGCGAGGATTTGCTGGCGACCCTGGTGTCGATGTTCAATCCGCTGCCGGCGATTGCCTTGCTGCCGCTGGCGCTGCTGTGGTTCGGCCTGGGCAATCCCAGCCTGCTGTTCGTGCTGGTGCATGCGGTGCTGTGGCCGCTGGCCTTGAATATGTCGTCGGGCTTTTCCTCGGTGGCCGATACGCTACGCATGGCCGGTAAGAATTACGGCCTGCGCGGGCCGCGCTATGTGGCGCTGATTCTGATCCCGGCGGCCTTTCCGTCCATCCTCACCGGTCTGAAGATCGGCTGGGCCTTCGCCTGGCGAACCCTGATCGCCGCCGAACTGGTGTTCGGCGTCGCCTCGGGCTCGGGCGGATTGGGATGGTTCATCTTCGAGAACAAGAACCGACTGGAAACCGCCTCGGTCTTTGCCGGGCTGGGAACCGTGATCCTGATCGGCCTGATCGTCGAGGGTCTGGTGTTCCGCACCATCGAAATCCGCACCGTCCGCAAATGGGGCATGCAACGTTGAGAAGGAGTGTTTGACCGTGTCGGCACCTGATTTCCTGGTACATGAATCTTCCGACAATGTCGGCGTGGTGGTGGTGGAAAACGCCGAGGCCGGACGCCCGCTGGTGGGCTGGGTGGTCGATCAAGACCGGACCATCGAGGTTCTGGCGGTGGACCGCATTCCCCTGGGGCACAAGCTGGCTCTGAGCGATATCCCTGCGGACGCGACCATCCTGAAATACGGCCACGATATCGGTCGCACCGTCGCCCCCATCGTCAAGGGCGGCCATGTGCATGTGCATAATCTCAAGACCAAGCGGTGGTAGGAATGAGCAAGAGTTTCTGGGGCTATCGCCGCGAGAATGGCCGGGTGGGCGTGCGCAATCATGTGATCATCCTGCCGCTCGACGATCTGTCGAACGCCGCCGCCGAGGCGGTGGCCAACAACATCAAGGGATCGTTGGCGCTGCCGCATCATTACGGGCGGCTGCAATTCGGCGCCGATCTTGATCTGCATTTCCGCACCCTGATCGGCACCGGGGCCAATCCCAATGTCGCCGCCGTGGTGGTGATCGGCATCGAGCCCGGCTGGACCGGGCGGGTGGTCGAGGGTATCGCCAAGACCGGCAAGCCGGTGACCGGCTTCTCGATCGAAGGGAACGGCGATATCGCCACCATCGCCGCCGCCTCGCGGGCTGCCAAGGATTTCGTCCATTGGGCCAGCGAACGCCGTCGCGAAGAGGCTCAGCTGTCCGAGCTTTGGGTCTCGGTCAAATGCGGCGAGTCCGACACCACTTCCGGTCTGGCCTCGAACCCGACGGTGGGCAATTTCGTCGATAAGCTGGATGTCCTGGGGGCTTACACCTGCTTTGGCGAAACGTCCGAACTGACCGGGGCCGAGCAGGTCTGCGCCAGCCGAGCGGCGACGCCCGAGGTGGCGGCCAAGTTCCTGAAGACCTGGAACGCCTATAACGACTTCATCCTGGCCAACAAGACCAGCGATCTGTCGGAAAGCCAGCCGACCAAAGGCAATATCGAGGGCGGGCTGTCGACCATCGAGGAAAAGGCCTTCGGCAATTTCCAGAAGATCGGCCATGCCGCCAAATTCATCGATGTGCTGGAACCGGCGGAGGCCCCCGCCAAGGGGCCGGGGCTTTATTTCATGGACACCTCGTCCGCGGCGGCGGAATGCGTGACCTTGCAGGCGGCGGCAGGGTTCGCCCTGCATCTGTTCCCCACCGGGCAGGGCAATGTGATCGGCAATCCCATCGTGCCGGTGATCAGGCTGACCGCCAATCCGCGCACGGTGCGCACCATGTCCGAGCATGTGGACCTGGACGTCACCGGCATCCTGCGCCGCGAGCTGACCTTCGCTCAGGCGGGGGACCAGTTGATCGATCTGGCGGTGCGCACCGCCGATGGCCGTCTGACCGCCGCCGAGGTGCTGGGGCATCGCGAGTTCGTCATGACCAAACTCTATCGCAGCGCCTGATCATGGCGGGCGAGATCGTCATCGTCGGCGGTGGTTTCAGCGGTACGGCGCTTGCCACCGCTCTGCTACGCCAGGGGCAAGCCGGACTGGCCATCCATCTGGTCGAGCCCAGGCCGCAGCCCGGCTGGGGCATCGCCTATGGCGGCGCCGAGCCCTGGCATATTCTGAATGTGCCTGCCGAACGCATGAGCCCCTGGGCGGAAGCCCCGGATGATTTCTTCGACTATGCCAGGGCGCATGGCCCCTCTTTGGGCTGGCCGCAGGCGGCTGCCGCCGGGCGGCAGAGCTATCTGCCCCGGCGGCTGTTCGGCCATTACGTCCAGACCCGCTTCGAGGAGGCCCGGAAAAGCAGCAAAGCCAGCTTTCACCTGCATCAGGATGAGGCCACGGCGATTGCCCGCGCAGGAACGGGCTTTTCCGTCACCCTGTCTGGCGGAACGGTGCTGCAAGCCAAACAGCTGGTGCTGGCGACCGGCTTTCTGTCTCCCTGCTGGCCGTTCGAGGTGACGGGAGAAAGCCATCGCCTGATCAAGGATCCTTGGGCGTCTGGCGCTCTGGATCGGATCGGGCGGAATGACAGCCTGCTGCTGGCCGGGGCCGGGCTGACCATGGTGGATATGGTCACCAGTCTGGCTCAACGACGGCATAGGGGTAAGGTCACGGCGGTTTCGCGTCATGGCCTGCTGCCGCGCATTTATGGCGTGGTCGAGGATTTGCCTCAACTGCTGGACGAGAATGACGCCGCCCGTGGCGTTATCTATTCCCTGCGCAAGCTGCGCCGGGCCATCCATGAGGGGGTGGCCGACTGGCGCGGGGCGATGGACGGCCTGCGCCCTATCATCGACCAGCTCTGGCAGGCTCTGCCACCCGCCCAGCAAGACCGCTATCGCCGGCATCTGAAGCCCTTCTGGGAAGTGCATCGTCACCGCATGCCTGCCGAATCCGCCGATCTGTTGCTGCGGCAACAGGCACGTGGGCTGTTGGAGGTGAAGGCGCTGCGAATCCGCAAGGTTGAGGCTTCCGACAATGGCCTGTTGGTGAATGGCGAACATGCCTTCGACCATCTGATCAACTGCACGCCGCCGGCGGTTCCGCTGGGCGGCGAAGCCAGTGCCTTGTCGCAAGCGTTGCTGGCGGCTGGGCTGGTGCGGCCCGACCGCACCGGGGCCGGTTTCGATATCGAGGCGGACGGAACCCTGCGCGATGCCCAAGGGGCGCCGGTTCCGGGCTTTTTCACCCTTGGCCCGCCTCGGCGCGGCCATGCCCAGGAAACCACGGCAGTGCCCCATATCAAGCCGCAATTGGCCGAGCTGACCAGCCGCCTGCTGCGCTGTTCCCAGATTTAAGCGGAAGGACAATCATATGAACATGCGCCGATGGACCCTGGCCGGACTGGCCATCGCCACCACTCTGACCCTTGTCGTCGGGCCGTCCTTGGCCGAGACGCAGGAACTGCGCATCAGCCAGCAGTTCGGCATCGGCTATCTGCCGTTGCAGGTGGCCCGCCATAACGGCCTGTTCGAGAAGCATGCCAAGGCGCTGGGCGTGGATGGCCTGAAGGTCTCGTTCGTGACCCTGTCGGGCGGCACCTCGACCAACGACGCCTTGCTGTCCGACAGCATCGATGTGGCGACCGGCGGCGTCGGCGCGTTCCTGCCGGCTTGGGCCAAGACCCGCGGCACGCCGCTGGAGGTGCGCGGCATTCTGGCCGTCACCGCCATGCCGATTGCGCTGGTCACCACCAATCCGGCGGTCAAGAGCCTGAAGGATTTTACGGAGAAGGACCGCATCGCCCTGCCGTCGGTGAAGTCCTCGATCCAGGCCGCCACGCTGGAGATCGCCGCCGAAAAGGCCTTTGGTCCCGGCAATGCCGAGAAGCTGGACCCGATCACGGTGTCGCTGAAACATCCCGACGCCTATGCCGCTCTGGCCTCGGGCAAGTCCGAGATCACCGCCCATTTCGGCAGCCCGCCCTTTCAGCAGCAGGAACTGGCGCTGCCCAATGCCCGCAAGCTGACGGATTCCTATGAGGCGCTGGACGGTCCGGTCAGCTTCAACCTCGCCTGGGCCAAGGCTTCGTTCCGCGAGAAGAATCCCAAGGTCTATAAGGCCTTCATCGAGGCGCTGGACGAAGCCAATGCCTTCATCAACGCCCATCCGGACGAAGCCGCCAAGATCAATCTGGCGGAAGATCCCGGCACCGCCGACGAGGCGCTGGTGCTGTCCATCATCAAGGATCCGGATTCGAAGTTCACCATCCTGCCGCTGAACGTGAAGAAATATGCCGACTTCCTCTATCGCACCGGCGCCATCAAGGCCAAGGCCGACAGCTGGAAAGATCTGTTCTTTGCCGATCTGCATGACAAAGCGGGATCGTAAAGGAATGAACGCCGTGAGCTCGACCATCCTTGCCGTCCACGACCATGAAAGCGAAGCCGCCGTGCCGCAGCTTTCGGTCGAGAACCTGACGCTCCGCTACCAGACCCATGCCGCCCTGGTGACGGCCACCGAGAATGTCAGCTTTCAGGTGGCCCGGGGTGAACGCTTCGTGCTGCTGGGGCCGTCGGGCTGCGGCAAGTCGTCGTTGCTGAAAAGTGTCGGCGGCTTCATTACGCCTAGCGCCGGGCGAATCTTGGTCAAGGGCCGCGAGGTCAAGGGGCCGGGGCCCGACCGGGTGATGGTGTTCCAGGAATTCGATCAGTTGATGCCCTGGAAGACGGTGCTGGGCAATGTCGCTTTTCCTCTGCTGACCACCGGCAAGTTCAAAAGCCGCAAGCAGGCGGAAGAACATGCCTTGGCGACCATCGCCAAGGTGGGGCTGGAGAAGTTCGCTCAGTCCTATCCGCATACCTTGAGCGGCGGCATGAAGCAGCGCGTCGCCATCGCCCGCGCCCTGGCCATGGAGCCCGAGGTATTGCTGATGGACGAGCCCTTCGCCGCCCTGGATGCTCTGACACGTCGCTCCATGCAGCAGGAACTGCTGAAGCTGTGGGAAGAGTTGAATTTCACCCTGATGTTCGTTACCCACTCCATCGAAGAAGCGGTGCGGCTGGGGCAGCGGATCATTCTGCTGTCGCCCCATCCGGGCCGTATTCGTGATGAATTCCGGACCGATGCGGCGGAAGAGGCCAAGCATCTGGAACAGCGTATCGAAAGCCTGCTCTTTACCGACGGCGCAGGCATCTGATGGAGAGATGATGGTTCACCGGGACGATGCCCATTGCGGCTGGCTGGCTTTGCTGGGAACCTTGCCGCCGGCCAATCCGGCAGGGGGCGATCTGCAGGCCGACTATGTGGTGATCGGGGCCGGCTATACCGGTGTCGCCGCCGCCCGTCGCTTGGCCGAACTGCAGCCCAACACCAAGGTTCTGCTGCTGGACGGCCAGCGGGTCGGCGAGGGAACCTCGGGGCGCAATTCCGGTTTCATCATCGATCTGCCCCATAATGTCGATGCCCAGGATCTGAACGACCAGGAAGCCAACCGCCGAGTGCAGCGGCTCAATCTGGCCGCCATCGCCGAACTGCGCGGGCTGGTCGAGCGACATGGCATCGCCTGCGACTGGCATGAAGGGCCGAAGATCCATGCCGCCGCCGAACCGGCGGGCGAGGCGGAACTGGATCGGCTGACCGCCAGCTTGCGGCGCATGGGCGTGTCCTTCGAGGAACCGGACGGTGACGCCCTGGCCCAACTGCTGGGAACCGGCTGGTATCGTCGGGGTGTGACGACCGGCGGCTGCATCACCGTCCAGCCGGCGGCCTTGATCCGAGGGCTGGCCGCGTCATTGCCGGCCAATGTCGCCTTGCATGAAAACAGCCCGGTGACCAGCCTGCATCCCGCCTCGGACGGCTGGGAGCTGACCTTGCCGCAAGGCCGGGTGCGGGCGGGGAAGGTGGTGCTGGCCACCGATGCTCTGGCCCGTGCTCTGGGATTGCTGCGCGACCGGCTGGTACCGATCTATACCTATGCCAGCCTGAGCAAGCCCTTACCGGATTTGCCGGGGGCCGAACGCTGGGCGCTGCTGCCGGCGCATAAGGCCGGCACCACATTGCGCCGTCTGGCCGATGGCCGGGTGCTGGTGCGCAATTCCTTCCGCTATGGCGGAGACTTCCGTTGCAGCGAAGACCAATTGGCGGCGGTGCGTCGCCGGCATGAAGACGGCTTCCATGCCCGCTGGCCCAGGGCGCGAGCCGAGTTCGAATGGACATGGGGCGGGGTGATCGGCTTCACCCTGAACGGGGCTCCGTTCTTTGGCGAGTTGCAGCCGGGGCTGTTCGCGCTGGTCGGCAGCAACGGCGTCGGTCTGGCCAAGGGCACCATCGGCGGCAAGCTGCTGGCGGAAAAGCTGCTGGGCCAGGACAGCGATCTGCTGCGGGATATGCAGGCCTATCCGTCTCCCAGCCGCCTGCCGCCCGAGCCGTTCCTGGGCATCGGCGCATCGTTGCGGCTGGTTTGGGAGCAATTCCGCGCCGGGCGCGAGATTTAAGGCTTAGCGCCGCGCCGCCAGCAGGGCCTGAACCAGTTCCGCGAAGCCGTAGCCTCCGGGCGCATCGGTGATCCAGGTTGGGGCATGGCGCATGCGGGGCAGGAACTCCACCACCGTCGAGACGCCGACATTGTTTTCCAGGGCGGCGAACATCGGTTCGTCATTCAGCGAATCCCCTGAATAGATCAGGCGGTCTTTCTGGCTGTCGAAATCCAGTCCGAAGTGTTCGGCCAGCAGCCGGCACGAGGCCTCAAGCTTGGTGTAGCCGCCGAACCAGGCCAGAACCCATAGATTATTGATGGTGGTGGAGCAGCCGGACGTTTTCAGCAAGGCGATCAGTGCGGCCAGTTGCTCCTGTGCTTCGGGGATGCGAAAGGCCAAACTGGTCAGGCGGAAAGGTTGGTCCGCCGCCAGCTCGGCCCAGGGCAGGGCCAGCCTGATCTCTTGCGCGACGGTCTGCAGCTTTTCCGGCAAGCTGGCCTGACCGGCGGTGTCGTGCCAAAAGACCATGTCCGGTTCCCGCTGACCTTCGCCGACATGGAAAGACAGCCCGCCATTTTCGGCGATCACCGCATCTACCGGCCACATGCGGGCCATCTGATCGCACCATCCCGCCGGAGCTGCCGTGACCGGGATGACCCGGATGCCGGCCTGACGCAAAGCCGCCATGGCCGCGAAGGTCTCGGGCGGCAGGCGGCCCTGGTGGGTCAGGGTGTCGTCCATATCGGTCAGCAGGACATCGATCTTGGCCAGCCGTTCTGCCGAGGCTTCGCGCAAGGGACGGGGGATGCCTTCGGTCATGACCAGACGCCTTGCCTGCGATCCTCGACCCGCTTGGCCTTATGGGTGGCGCGGGGCAGGCTGTCGGGCGGCAGGATCGAAATCCGGGCTCCGACGCCGGTTACCGATTGCAGCTGGCGGGCAAAGCGGTTGGACAGCTCTTCGTCGGTGCCGTTGAAGCCGTGGATGCGTTCCACCTCGACCGTCAGCCGGTCCAGATGATTCTCGCGCTCGACGATCAGGCGATATTCGCCGGTCAGGTCACGGTCCTTGCGGGCAATCGCCTCGACATCGCTGGGGAAGATATTGACGCCCTTGATGATCAGCATGTCGTCCAGACGGCCATACTCGCCTTTGAGCCGGATCGAGGTGCGGCCGCAGGAGCAGGGCTCGGAGGTGAAGCTGACGATATCGCCGGTGCGGAAACGGATCATTGGCCGGGCGGATTTTTTCAGGGTGGTCAGCACCATCTCACCGCGCTCGCCCTCGGCCACCGGCTGTTGGGTGTCGGGATCGAGCACTTCGACCAGGATATGATCCTCGGCCCAATGCAGGCCGTCCTTTTTCTCGCACATGCCGGCGCAGGAGCCGAAGATGTCCGACAGGCCATAATAGTCATAGACCTCGGCCCCCCACAGCTCCTCGATGCGGGTGCGGGTCTCGGGGATCGAGCCGCCGGGTTCGCCGGCCACGAAGATGCGGCGCACCGCCAGATCGCGGCGCGGGTCGATGCCTTCCTTCACCGCCGTTTCGCCCAGATACCAGGCATAAGACGGGGTGGTCCAGATGACGGTGGCCTGGAACTGGCGGATTAGCTGAAACAGCCGCTCTGACGGCACGGTGCCGGCATGGATGCTCAAGGCCCCCAGCTTCTGCGCCCCCAGCACGCAAGGCCCGCCGATGAACAGCGACATATTGAGCGAATGGCAATAGCGGTCCTCGGGCCGCATGCCCGACGACCAGAACTGCCGCGCCTCGTAATCGATCCAGTCGTCGAAATCCTGGGCGGTGAAAGGCGAGGCGGTGGGAATGCCGGTCGAGCCCGACGAAGCCGAGATATAGACCACATCCCGTTCGGGCACCGCCAGCAGATCGCCGAAGGGCGCCGCCGCCAACTGGCGTTCGCGCAAGGTCTGCTTGGTGATGAAGGGAAAGCGGCGGATGTCGTCCAGGCTCTTGACCTGATCGGGATGAACCCCGGCGGCGTCGAACGAGGCGCGGTAATAGGGCGAACCGGCATAGGCATGCTGCAGATGCTTTTGCAGCAAAGACAGCTTCAGCCTGTCCCAGTCGGCGCGGCTTTGGGTTTCCAGGGCGGCGTCCCAATAGCGGTCTTGGGACGGTAGGGCGCGCAATTGCGAACGCAGCTGAGTCTGTGCCATGCAAGCCTCAATTATATCGATTTAATAGACTAAATTAACCCTATCACGAAAATCTGACGGGTTTCTATCTGTTTGAAGATGGCTGGTTTTATGGGTTTGTGGGGGCGGTCATGCGCTATGGCATGGCGCATATGTGATTATAAATTGACTGAATAGACTAATTTAGTGGAAATATGAACTGATCATATCCGCCCGCTTTCTCTGGGGCGGTGACTCAGGGAGGGATAAAGGCTCGCCATGTCGGCATCTCAGTCTCGATCGAAATTGATTTCCCTGGCCGAAGCGGTCCGCCGCTACAGCTGGGATGGAATGCAATATGCCAGCGGCGCCGCTCTTCCGGTGGGCTCCGACGCGATCATCTTCGGGCGCGAACTGCTGCGGCAAGGGCGCAAGGATCTGCACGCGATCTTCCATTGCAACAGCCAGCAGCTGAACCTTTTGGCCGCCGCCGGAGCGGTGAGCGAAGCCGAATGCGGCTTCTCGGCGCTGGAAGTGTTCGGCTTCGCCAACGGCCTGCGCCGGGCGGTGGAAAGCGGACAGCTGGCGTTGGAGGATTATTCCAATCTGGCGATCCCGCTGCGTCTGCTGGGTGGGGCGCTGAACTGGCCGTTCGTGCCGGCTACCGTCAATATCGGTTCCGACATCCAGCATCGCTCGGCCTTCGCGCCTGATCAGTATCCGGCGACCGAGAAGATTCCCACCGTCACCGATCCCTTCACCGGGCGGCAGTTGGGAGCCTTCAGCGTGTTGAAGCCGGATGTGGCGGCGATCCATGTCACTCTGGCCGATCCTGCCGGCAATTCCATCATCCTGGGCACCGAATGGAGCCGCACCGAGCTGTCCCGCGCCGCCAAGAAGGTGGTGATCATCGCCGACGCCATTGTCGATGACGGGGCGATCCGCCAGTTCCCCAATCTGGTGCGCATTCCCGACATCATCGTCGAGGCGGTGGTGCATTGGCCCTTCGCCGCTTGGCCGCAAAGCTCGCCCGGCATGTATGACGTGGACGAGGAGCATATGAAGTTCATGAACAAGGCTCTGGGCACCGAGCAGGGCACCGCCGACTACATCCGCGACTTCGTCACCGCCTTTAAGGATATCGATGGCTATCTGGATATGATCGGCCGGGACAAGGTGGCGGCGCTGCAAGACAGCTCGACCAGCTTCCTGCTGGACCCGTACCGGAAATGGATTTTGTCCTCGGCTCAGATCGCGGAGGCCATGCCATGAGCCAGAGCCTGGATTACACCCGCCAGGAGATGATGGCGATCGCCACCGGGCGCGAGATCAGGGATGGCGAACTGGCGATCTTCGGCGTCGGCCTGTCGATGCTGGCCGGCTATTTCGCGCAAGAAAACCATGCGCCCAACCTGCGCTCGATGACCGAGGGCGGCGTGTACGGCGCGACTCCGGTGGGCGGTCTGCCCTGGGGCATCGAATGCAACCGCATCTCGTCGAACGCGACCAGCTTTACCTCGGCGCTGGATGCCCTGGGCTTCCTGGTCGCTTCGGGGCGTTGCGATGTCGGGGTGATCGGGGCGGCGCAGGTGGACAAGTTCGGCAACGTCAACACCACCGGCATCTGGGACGGCGAGATCGGCGAACAGTTCCGCCCGCCTAAGACCCGCCTGCCGGGGGCCGGTGGAGCCAACGACATCGCTTGCGGCGCCAAGCGTTTCATCATCATGGTGACGCACGAGCCCAAGCGTTTTGCCGAGAAAGTGACCTATATCAGCTCGCCGGGTTATCTCGACGGCGGCGACAGCCGCGACCAGTTGGGCTTCGTCGGCGGCGGTCCCTCGGCGATCATCACCACGCTGGGCATTCTGCGCCCCGATCCGGTCAGCAAGGAATTCATCCTGGATGGCTGGTTCCCCTTCTCCAGCGTCGAGGAAATCGAGGCGGCCACCGGGTGGGAGCTGAAAGTTTCGCCCGACGCCAAGGTCATTCCCGAACCCACCGCCGCCGAGCTTATCAACCTGCGCAAGGTGGATGTCACCGGCGCCCTGCGGAAGTCTTAAAGGAACTCTCTGACATGAACGATGTGCCCTATCTGCTGCGCGAGACCGACCAGGGTGTCGCCACCGTCACCCTGAACCGCCCGCAGGCGCGTAACGCTTTGTCGCTGGGCATGCTGCAAGCCCTGCGTGCCGAACTGAAGGCCCTGGCCGAAGACGAGGCCGTGCGGGTGGTGATCATCGCCGGAGCCGGTCCGGCCTTCTGCGCCGGTCACGACCTGAAGGAACTGCGCGCCGGCGGCTATGACGAAGCTTATATCGACGCTCTGTTCGCCGAATGCGCCGAGGTGATGCAGGCGGTGGTCAATCTGCCCAAGCCGGTGATCGCCCGCGTTCATGGCGTCGCCACCGCCGCCGGGGCCCAGTTGGTCGCCAGCGCCGATCTGGCCTTCGCCGCCGAGGATTCCCGCTTTGCGACGCCGGGTGTGAATATCGGCCTGTTCTGCTCGACCCCGATGGTGGCTCTGTCGCGGAACGTCTCGAAGAAGCAAGCCATGCAGATGCTGCTGTCGGGCGATCTGATTGATGCGCCGACCGCTTTGCGCTTCGGGCTGGTCAACGAACTGGTTCCCGCCGACAAGCTGGAAGAGGTGACTTTGGCTTATGCGAAGAAGATCGCCTCGAAGTCGCCGCTGACCCTGGCCATCGGCAAGACGGCTTTCTATCAGCAAGCCGAACTGCCGCTGGATCAGGCTTATGCCTATACCCGCCAGGTGATGGCCGATAATCTGAAGGCCCAAGACGCGCGGGAAGGCATCGGCGCCTTCCTGGAAAAGCGTCAACCCACCTGGTGCGGACGCTGACACGATATGACGGACCTGTCTTACCCCGATGCCCTGCTGGCGCGCATTCTGAAGTCGGTCAACACCATCGCCATGGTGGGGGCCAGCACCAACTGGAACCGGCCCAGCTATTTCGTCATGAAATATCTGCAAGGCAAGGGATACCGGGTCATTCCCGTCAATCCCGGAGCGGCAGGGCAGGAACTGCTGGGCGAGACGGTGCGGGCCAGCCTGTCCGAGATCACCGAGCCGGTGGATATGGTGCAGGTGTTCCGCAAGCCGGAAGCCGTGCCCCCCATCGCCGACGAGGCGATTGCCATCGGGGCCAAGGTTTTGTGGCTGCAACTGGGCGTGCGTCATGACGCGGCGGCGGCCAAGGCCGAGGCAGCGGGGCTGACGGTGATTCAGGACCGCTGCCCCAAGATCGAGTTCGGTCGGCTGGGCGGCGAACTGTCCTGGTTCGGCGTCGATTCCGGCATCGTCTCGGCCAAAGTGCGCCGGGCTCCGAAGCCGCCGCTGAAGACCGAGCCGGATGTGCAGCCGGGCACCGAGACCTTCGGCTTCGAGACCCGCTCGGTGCATGCGGGCGCTGCGCCCGATCCGGTGACCGGGGCGCGCATCACGCCGATCTATCAGACGGCGTCCTATGTCTTTGACGATGCCGATCAGGCGGCCTCGCTGTTCAATCTGCACAGTTTCGGCCATGTCTATAGCCGTCTGTCGAATCCCACCGTGGCGGTGCTGGAGGAGCGGGTGGCGAATCTGGAGGGCGGACGGGCCGGCGTGGCCGCCGCCTCGGGCCATGCCGGGCAGTTCCTGACCTTCTTCACCCTGCTGGAGCCGGGCGACGAGTTCATTGCTTCGCGCAATCTCTATGGTGGTTCGCTGACCCAGTTCGGGCTCAGCTTCAAGAAGCTGGGCTGGACCTGCCATTTCGTCGATCCCACCGATCCTGAGAACTTCCGCAAGGCGCTGACGGCCAAGACCAAGGGCATCTTCGTCGAGCTGCTGGCCAATCCCGGCGGCATCGTGGTGGATTTACAGGCGGTGGCGAAGATCGCCCACGAAGCCGGGATTCCCCTGATCGTCGACAATACCCTGGCCACACCTTATCTCTGCCGGCCCATCGAATGGGGGGCGGATATCGTCTGCCACTCCACCACCAAATTCCTGGCCGGTCACGGCAATTCGCTGGGCGGCGTGGTGGTGGAATCGGGCAAGTTCGACTGGGGGCAGAACGACAAATTCCCCTCGCTGACCCAGCCCGAGCCGGCCTATCACGGCCTGACTTTCTATGAAACCTTCGGCGATTTCGGCTTCACCACCAAAGCCCGCGCCGTGGCTCTGCGCGATTTCGGGCCGGCCCTGTCGCCGATGAACGCCTTCCTGTCGCTGACCGGCATCGAGACTTTGCCGCTTCGCATGGATCGCCATATCGCCAATGCCAAGGCGGTGGCCGAATTTCTGGACGGCCATCCCAAGGTGGAATGGGTGTCCTATGCCGGCCTGAAGTCCAGCCCGTTCCACGATCTGGCGAAGAAGTACCTGCCCAAGGGGCCGGGCGCGGTCTTCACCTTCGGGCTGAAGGGCGGCTATGACGCCGGGTTGAAGGTGGTCGAGCGGGTGCGGCTGTTCTCGCATCTGGCCAATATCGGCGACACCCGCAGCCTGATCCTGCATCCCGCCAGCACCACCCATCGCCAATTGACCGACGAGCAGCGCAAGGCTGCCGGCGCCGGGCCGGAAGTGGTGCGTCTGTCGGTGGGCATCGAAACCGCCGAAGACCTGATCCGCGATCTGGATCAGGCCTTGCGCGACTAGCTTAGTGGCAGATGCCGTAGCTGTCGGCCAGGACCGCGAGCCTGGCCGGCTGCGGCAGGGTGATGATCTGGTCCAGCTTGCGGTTGCGCAGATCCACCACCGCCAGCTTGGCCTTGCCTTCCAGCGGCAGATAAAGCTTGGCTCCATCGCCGCTGACCGCGCCGGCCAGAGGGGCCGCGGGAAGGGCGATGTCCTTGCCCTGATATTGCCGCCACAGATCGATCACCGTCAGGCTGTGGGCGTCGTGGCTGGGAATGACCGCGACGCTGTCGAACCAGCCGCTATAGGCGGTCACCGCATCGGCGGGAATATGAAAGCTTTTGCCGGTTTCCCAGCGGTCGCCATGCACCAGGGTCAGGGTCTGCCTGGGGCTGTCCAGCAGCAGCAGATAGTCGCCGGTGGCGGTGGGTTGGGCGGTGGTGCCGTCATCGCCGGGAAGCTTGATCACGGGTTTCAGGCTTTTGGCGTCCAGCACGGAAATGCCGTCGCCAGAGCGGGCAAACACGGCGCGGCCATCGGGGGCGCGGGTGAAGCCTTTCGCGGCCAGAGCGGCATCGCGGCGCTGCAAGGCATTGGCGGTATCCAGCACGGCGATCTCGGTCCCTGAGGCGGCGAACAGGGATGCGCCATCGGCGCTGAACATCAGATCCTTCAAAACGCCCAAGCCATCGGCTTTCGCCTGAATGCGGATCTGCTCCAGATCAATCAGCACCACCGAGCCGCCGCCGCCCACGGCCAATTTCTTGCCATCGGGGCTGACGGTCAGTTGCACAGGGGTGAAAGGCAGGCTTAAATCCTGGCCGCCGCCTTTGGCGAGGTCCAGCAGTTCGACCCTGGCCGAGCCGCCATCGATGGCGGCCAGCCGGCGCGTGCTTTTCGACACGGCGATATGGCTGGGCACCAACCCCAGCTCCAGGCTGCCGGCCAGACTGTCCTTGCTGGTGTCCAGCACCGTCAGGTTCTTGCTACCATCCTGGATCAGGAACAGATAGTTCTGCACCTCGGCCAGGGCGGGGCCGTTCAGGCTGGGCAGCGAGGATTCGGCACGCGGAGCCGTCCATAGAACCAGCCCCACCAATCCAGCCACCATGGCGGCGGCGGCCAAGCGCCTCATGGGCGGACCACCTTGAAGTTGGAGACGCCGTCATTGGCCAGCTGGGCCACCAAGCCATATTCCCAATCCAGATAAGCCTGCATCGCCTCTGCCGCATTGTCGGTGCCTTCGTAGGGGCGCTTATACACATCGATGGGCGGAGAAAGCCAGTCGGGAGCTTCGGCGGTCAGGGAATGTTCAGCAGCCCAGGCGGCGGTGCCGCCGGCCAGCACTCGGACCGGACGGCCAAGAATGCGCGAGGCTTCAGGGACGGCATAAGCGGCGGCGGCTCCATCCGGCGAGGTCAAGACCAACTGCATATCCTTGGGCAGCTTGGGCAGGTCCTCGGCAAAGCGCGAGGGAAGTGCGAAGCGGGCGCCGGGGATATGGCCCTTGCGGTAGGCCGGGCTGGAGGTGATGTCGAGGATCACCGCATCCGCCGGCAAGGCATCGGCGGGCAGGCTGTCCACTTTCGGCAAAGGCGGGCGATGGCTCGGGCTGTCGCCTTCTTCGCGGAAGGGCAGGCTCTTGGGCGGCAGCACCACGGCGTTCCAGCCCTGCTGCACCAGCCAAGAGGCGGTCATCAAGGCCCGCACGCCCTCGTCGTCGGCCAGCACGATGCGGGAACCGCGCACGGCGATCCATTCGTCGGTGGCCTGCACCAGCTGTCCGCCGGGAGCCGAGCGGAAGCCGGGGATATGGCCCTGGCGATATTCCTCGGGGCTGCGCACGTCAAACTGATAGAGCGTGCGGCTCTTATCCTGCCGCCAAATCTCAAGGATGGCGGCGTCGATGGTCTGCACCCCAACGCGGGCGGCCCAGGCTTCGGCGGCGGCGCGGGCTTTCGCCAAGCCAGCGGGCGAGGTTTCGCCATAGCGGCGGGTCTGCCCATGCTCCAGGCTCTGCCCGGCCAGGGTCCAGCCGATGGTGCCGTTGCGAAGGGCGGCTACAGGGTTTGGGATACCGGCATTCACCAGAGTCTGCGCCCCGATGATCGAGCGGGTGCGACCGGCGCAATTGACGATCACCAGGGTGTCGGGCGAGGGGGCGATGTCCCAGACCCGCAAGGTCAACTCGGCTCCCGGCACGCTGCGGCCGCCGGGGATGCTCATGGTGCGATATTCCTCGAAACGCCGGGAATCCAGGATGACGATGTCGGCCTGGGCGTCGATCAGTTTCTGCACTTCGGGGGCGGGCAGCGACGGCGTGTGGCGGATGCTTTCAACCAGCTCGCCGAAGGCCTTGCTAGCGGAATTGACGTCGCGATACAGCTCGCCCACCGCGCCATAGCCCTGCAAGCCGCCCTCCAGCAGGAAGACCTGGGAATAGCCCAATGCCTCCAACTTGGCGGCGGCCTGCTCGGCCAGGCCTTCGCCGTCGTCATAGACCACCACCGGGGCGTCGAGACGGGGGATCAGGTCATAGGCCTGCAGCTCGATCTTGCCCAGGGCCAGGGAATTGGCGAACAGCGGATGCGCCTGGGCATAGGGGTCTTCTTCCCGCACATCCAGCAAGGCCACTTCCTCGCCATCGCGCCAGCGGCGGCGCAGCTCCTGCGGCGACAGCAATCCCGGCATGGATCAGCGGCCTTCCTGCGAACGGTCCCACAGATTGGGCACCACCGCGCTGGAATAGCCCGAGATGAACTGTTTCTCGGCCCCGGTGACGGGGTCGAAGGTGGCGCGGTTCACCGCTCCGATATTGCCGCCATAGACATGGATGCTGATGGAGGGCTTGTCCGACAGCGCATTGGCGATGGTGTGGATGTCGCCGATGGTCGGCGAGACGGCAGCGACGGTGCCCCGTTCCAGCCGTTCCTCGGGATTGGCGGTCAAAGTGCCGTCGGCATTGCGGTCGAAGGTCACCGACAGTTCGGCCCCGCGCAGCACGCCCACCACGCCCCAGACGCGATGATCATGCACCGGCGTCTTCTGCCCCGGGCCCCAGACGAAGCTGACCACCGACAGACGCTCCAGCGGATCGGCATGCAGCAAGTACTGGCGGTAATATTGCGGATGCGGTTGGGCGAATTCCTCGGGCAGCCAGTCGTCATTGGCGACCAGTTCGGCCACCAGCGGCTTGATGGCGGCCAGCAGGGCGGCTTCGTCGGAGCCGTGATGATCCACCGCCTTGGTGGCGGCGGTGACGAAATCGCGAAGGCGGGCGATGTTGCTCATCGGGTCGATCCTTATCTGCTCTCAGCGGCCCTGGAAGGCGGGCGCTCGTTTTTCCTTGAAGGCGGCAAGGCCTTCCTCGATATCTTGGCTGAAGGTGACTTCATCCACCTGGGCGCGGGCGATGCCGGCGCGCTCGGACGGACCCTTCGGCACCACTTCACCGATGAAGCGTTTCAGCATCGACAACACCAGCGGCGCATGGGCGGTCAGCTTGGCGGCATAGTCCAAAGCCGCCTCCAACTGCTGGCCCACCGGCACCACCTTGTTGACGAAGCCGACCTCATAGGCCCGCTGGGCCGAAACCGCCTCGCCCAACAGGATCAACTCGGCGGCGATCTTGTGGGGGATGCGGGCGGCCAGGGACGAGACCAGCCCGCCGGCAAAACCCACCTTGGCCTCGGGATAGAGGAACTGGGTGTTCTCGGCCGTCACCAACAGGTCGGTGAACTGGGCCAGCACCACGCCGCCGCCCACCACCCAGCCGGCCAGGGCGCCGATGATCGGCTTGGTCACCTGGACGCCAACACCGGGAATGGCGCGGTAAAGGTCGTGGGGGATATCATCCAGATCGGCGCCGACGGTAAAGGCCTTGTCGCCGGCCGCGGTCAGCACGGCTACCCGGTCGTCGGAGGCCTCGAAGCGTTTCCAGGCGGCGTTCAGCTCGGCTACCACCGCCTTGGTCAAGGCATTGCGCTTGGCCGGATTGTCGATGGTGATGACGGCGATGCGGTCGCGGGATTCGTAGGTGACGACGGGCTCTACCATGTTTCACCCAATCCCAGCAGGCCCAGCAGTTGATGGCGTAGCTCCGCCAGATACTGATCGCCGCGATGGCGGGGATAGGACCGTTCGACCGCGATATCGGCGACGATGCGGGCCGGGCGGGGGCTGAACACCACCACGCGGGTGGCCAGGAACAGCGCTTCCTCGATGTCGTGGGTGACCAGCAGCGAGGTGAAGCCGGCCCGCTGCCACAGATCGAGCAGTTCGCTCTGCATGGTCAGGCGGGTCAGGCTGTCCAGCTTGCCCAGGGGCTCGTCCAGGATCAGCAGGCGCGGATCATTCACCAGGGCGCGGGCCAGGGCGGCGCGCTGGGCCATGCCGCCCGACAGTTGATGCGGATAGACCTTGTGGAACTTCTCCAGCCCCACCAGCTTCAGGGCCTCGGGGATGCGGTCCTTGCGGCTGCGCAGCAGGCCTTGCGCCTCCAGCCCTAGGGCGACGTTGTCATAGACGGTGCGCCAGGGATACAGGGTGGGATCCTGGAACACCACCACACGGGACGGATCGGGGCGGGTGATCGCCTCGCCATCGGCCTTCAGACTGCCTTGGGTCGGGGGCTCCAACCCGGCTACCAGCCGCAGCAGGGTCGATTTGCCGCAGCCGCTGGGGCCCAGCAGGGCGACGAACTCGCCGGGCTCGACCTTCAGGGAGACGTTGGCGAGAACCGGCAGATGCTCGCCTTCCAGGGTGAAGCCGTGGCTGACCGACTGGATATCCAGGCTCATGCCGGCGGGCAGGGCGTCTTCCCGCTTCAGGGCGGCGGAACTTACCATCGCAGCAATCCTTTCTGCCAAGCCAGCACCCGGTCGCGGACCTTGAACAGCAGGGTCACCAAGCTCGAGCACATCAGAGCCATCATAACCAGGGCGGCATACATGTTGGCGTAGGCGGCCCATCCCTGGGCCCAAGAGAGATACCAGCCAAGGCCGGCCTTCACGCCCATCATCTCGGCCACCACCAGCACGGCGAACGAGGCGCTCATGCCCATGAACAGCCCGACGAAGACGCTGGGCAGCGAGGCGGGAATGGCCACCTTCAGCACCAGGAAACGCTGACTGGCGCCCAGGGTGCGGGCGACGTCATAGAAGGCTCCGCCCACCGACGAGACGCCCGACCAGGTCAGGATCGCCACCGGAATGGCGGTGGCCAGGGCGATCAGGAACACCGAGGCGCTCCAACTGGAGGGGAAGATGAAGAAGGCGATGGGCAGCCAGGCAGTGGCCGGCAGAGGGCCGATGAAGCGCAGCAGCGGCTGGCCCCAATAGGCGGCCAGACGGGACCAGCCCACCGCCACCCCCACCGAGAAACCGGTGAAAGCGCCCAGCAGATAGCCGGTGGCCAGCAGCAGCACGGAATGATAGGTGCATTCCAGCAGCTTCGGCCATTCGTCGGCATAGACTTCCAGCAAGGCCTGGGGCGGCACGAAGAAGGGGCGGGGCAACCAGCCCAGCTTGGCGGTCACCAGTTCCCAGACCGTCAGACCCAGCCCGATCGCCAGCAGCCAGGCGGCCTTGGCGCGGAACCGCTCGAAGACGGCGGGCAGGCGGGGCAGGAACAGGCCGGACAGGGCCAGGATGACGGCGACGCCGCCCAGGATGCGGGTCAGTTGCAGGCCATATTCCCAATCATCGCTGTTGGGAACGAAGGCGGTGACCAGGGCGGCCAGCGCCCAGGCCGAAGCGGCCAGCAGACCGCCCAGCCAGAGCTTGCCGCCGATCTTTCCGGTGCCGGAGACAAGCTCCGGCACCTGATCGACAGTGGTGGTGGATGCGCTCATCTCGTCCCTCACGCAAAGACGTCGTAAGTGATCTTCTGGGCGAATTTGACGGTGTCGGTGGACGGCTTGATCACGTTCACCAGCTTCAGTTCCTCGGCATAGAGGGTCAACTGGCTGCGCAGGCTGTCGCCCACCACATGTTCGCCATGGGTATGGCTGCGCAGCATGTTCACCACATCGCCGCGATCATATTTCGGGGCGAAGGGGGCATAGGCCTCGGCGCCCACTTCCGGGCTGGCGGCGACGATGTCCTGGGCCTCGATCAGGGCGATGTTCAGCTTGGCCACCGTCTCCTTGCTTTCGCGCAGCAGGCTTCCGCGCACGCCGATGACGCAGCAGGTGCGATGGGCATGTTCGCCGGTCAGGTTGGTGGCGATTTCCTCGACCTTGCCTTCCTTCAGGAAGCCCCAGGACAGCGGGTCCGAGGCGGTCAGGGCGTGAATCTCGCCCTTCTCGGCGGCCAGGGTCAGCAGGTTGCCGGGATACTGCTTCCATTCCACATCCTTGGCCGGGTCGATGCCATGCTTGGCCAGGATCACCGAGAAGAAGTTCTTGTCCGGGCCGGCCAGATCGGGGGTGCCGATGGTCTTGCCCTTCAAGTCGGCGATGGTCTTGACGTTGCCGGCCTTGGGTACCAGCAGACGCAGGCAGCCGCCATGGGTGCCAGCGGTCAGCTTGACGTCGAAGCCCTGTTCCAGCGGCTTCAGCCAGCGCAGGGCCATGCCGACGCCGGCGTCGGTCTTGCCGGTGGCGATGGATTCCAACAGCTGATCGGTCGAGCCGGAATAGTTCACTAGTTCGACATTCACCCCATGCTTGGCGAAGATGCCGCGCGAAACCGCAGTGGCGACGCCGGCCAGGCAGGCGGCGTTGGCGTTCCAGGCTAGTTTCAGCGGGCGATTGGCCGAGCCGGCGATATCGTCGGCCCAGGCGGCGCGGCCCAGCAGACTGATGGCAGGAGCCGCCAAGCCGGCGGCGGCGGCGCTTTTCAGAAGGGTGCGGCGGGTCAAATCGGTCATGGCCTTCGTCCTTGATCTTCAGTGAAAAGATAAATCACACAAATTTTTGCGTGATAATTCTATTAAAACTACTGATTACATGAATATCTGAAATCTACTAGATATGTCAATAAATAGGATGCCCCAGACGGCCATGCGGCAAACGCAGGTCTAGCCGTCTGGGGCAGAGAGGGATGAGATCAGCCGGTGATCTCGATCAGCTTGGTCTTCTGGTTCGAGCGGGGCAGAGCGCCGAACGGCAGAATGGTGACCTTGGGGCGCAGGGCCAGAACCTCGCGGCTCCGCTGCTCGATAGCGGCGGCGATGCCGGCCCAATCGCTTTCGGGAATGCCTTCGGCGGCTTCGACCGCCAGATTGAGCGGCGGCTCGACCCGGGGCGGCGGCTCCTTCAGGCGGATGCGCAACTGGCCCGAGACCTGGGGCAGGAAGGTGCTGACGATATCTTGTAAAGCGGATGGATAGACCTTGACGCCCTTGACGTTCAGCATGTCGTCGGCCCGCCCGGCGATCTCCATGCGCACGCCGAACTGTCCGCAGCCGGGGCATTCGCCCACATGCAGCTTCAAGATATCGCCGGTGGCGTTGCGGAAGGCGGGGGCGGCCTCGTATTCCAGGGCGGTATGGATGGCCTCGCCGACCACGCCGTCCTTCAGTTCCAGCGGCTGCTTGGTGATCGGGTCCACAAGATCGTAGCGGAAGCAGAAATCGTCGGCCATGTAATGCATGCCGTGATAGCCGTTCTCGGCGCAGGAGACGGTGCCGTTATGCCAAGCACCACCGGTGGCGTCATAGACCTTGGCGCCATAGGCCTGCTCCAGCTTCTGGCGCACGGCGGGAATGCCGACCCCCGGCTCGCCGGTGCAGAACAGGGTGCGGATGCCCAACTGCCCGACTTCCTTGCCGATCTCCTGCGAGGCGCGTTCGATCAGTGATTGGGCCAGCGACGGGGTGGCGAACAGGGCGACCGGGCGGGTGTATTCGATATAGCGGAGAATCTTCGGAATGCCGCCCTCGGCCCCCACCGCCACCGGGCGGGCGCCATAAGCCTCCAGCGCCTGAACATAGGTGACGCCGGCCAGCCACAGGCTGAGGCCGAAGGCATGCAGGGTCGGATCGCCGGGGCGGATGCCGGCGGCCTTGAACATGCGGGCCAGGATGATGTTGTTGATCTCCTGGTCCTTTTTGGTGAAGCAATAGAAGGTCGGCTGGCCGGTGGTGCCCGAGGTGGCGGCGATATGGATCACCTTGTCGATGGGCGCGGTCAGATGCAGGCCGTAGGGATGGCCGTAACGCTCCAGCGACTGTTCCTGCGATTCCCGGTGGCGGGTCTTGTCGAGAAAGGCCGGCAGACGGCGGAAATCGTCGATGCTGCGGATATCGTCGGGCGAGGTGACGCCGGCTTCATGGAAGCGTTTGCGGTAATAATCCTCGTTGCCGAACACATAGGCGATTTGCTTTTGCAGCTTGCCCCAGCGCAGTCGGTCGAGGGCGGCCAGATATTCTCCGGCATCGCGGGTATCGATATTCAGATGATGGCTCATGACTGTTGGTCCTTGAACAGACGCGCGGCGAAGCGCGGATAGGCGAAAGCCAACTCGGTCGCGACCGGGCCCCGCAGCAGGGCCAGGGTGGCTTCGTCAGGGGATGGGGTGGGGCCGAAGCCCTCATCGAGATGGATGGGGAAGCCGGTCAGGGCCGACACTTCCTCAAGGCTTTCGCCGGGATGAATTGTGTGCAGCTGAAAACGTTTCCATCGAGGCTCGAAGCGGAACACCGCCCGCTCGGTGACCAGCCAGCCGGGGCCGCCGGGGCGATAGCTGCCTTCGGGGCCTGATCCGGCGGCGCTGATGAAATCCACCTTGGGCACCAGCACGCGGGGCGAATGTTCTTCGCGGAACAGCACGATGTTGGGCACCAGGGAATAAAGATAGGCCGAGCCGAACGAGCCGGGGAACCGCAGCTTGGGCCGGGCGGGATCGCCCACCGACAGCAGATTGATGTTGCCCTCGCCGTCGATCTGACCGCCGCCGAGGAAGAAGCTGTCGAGCCGGCCTTGCGCCGCGAAGTCGAACAGTTCCCGCCCGCCATCGGTGAAAGGCGTATGGCGGGGCGAACCGAGGATCGAGATGGTCAGGCGCTTGTCTTTCGCCTTCGCCTGTTCACGCGCCAGCAGGGTGGCGGCGGCGGGAATCGGGGAATTGGTGCCGACCGCGACGCTGTGCGACCCGGCCACCAGCCGGGCCAGGGTCGCGGCCAGGAACAGGGCGTCAGCCATGGAGCCACTCCTTCAGAATGGCCTCGAAGCCTTCCTGTGTGCGGCTGGTCTCGGCATAGCGGGACAGGGCGGCGTGATCGGCCTCGTAATGGCCGGCGAAGGCCAGCGGCCAAGTCCCCTTGGGGGCATGGGCCACCGCCTCGACATAAGGATGCGGCAAAGTGCCTGGAGCGTAGAGCGGGTCTTCCAGCAGATTGCCCTCGAAGATCGCCTCGACGCTGACCAGGCTGCGCTGGGCGGCATGGGCCAGGGTGATCAGTTCCCGGCGCACACTGACCCAGACATTGCCATGCCGGTCGGCCAGCGGCGCATGGAACAGAGCGATGTCGGGTCGGATGGCGGGAACGACGACGATGGGGTCATCAGTCTCGGTCATCGGGTTCTGGATCACCTTCCAGTCGGGCCGCAGCTTTAACAGGTCGCTGCCGAGGATGCCGCGCAAGGGCAGGAAGGGCACGCCCTTCTCGGCCGCCTGGAAGCCGGCATGCAAGGCCGGGCAGGTGGCATCCAGCATGCGTAGCCGTCCCTCTTTCAAGGCGGCGGTGAAACGATGGGCGAAGCCGTATTCTCCCAGCGAGACGGCGGCGGCTTCCAACTGGCGGACGGTTCCGGCGCCGATCAGCAGGTCGGCCTGCAAGCCGGCGACAGGGGCGGCCACCAGCGACAGGTCTTGAACCCGACGGCGGATCAGCTCAAGGGTGACGGAAATCGCCACTCCGCCATAGTCGGCGGGAATGGCGAGATGGGCTCCGTTGGGAATGGTCTCTGCTAGGCGGTACGGGGTAAATAGGGGCATTTTACGAAGCAAATCTGTTTAAATCTTACATGTGTCTATGGTTATGGCTTTTGCGGATATGTGCAATACATTTATCTAGTAAAATTATATAAAAATAAGTCGGACCTGTTTTTGCGAAGGTGAGCTCTGTTTCTCCTCAAATGTTCCCTGTTCCGGGTTATAGGGAATTTTCCGTTGTAGCCGGGCTTTTCGGCCTTCTTCCGCGTGCAGGATGTGCTGCTATGGGGCCGTTCGGCGAAAATTCCCTGTATTTTCCCAGCATTTCAGGGAATTTTGGGCAGAGACGGGTTCGCCTCGGACTGCGTCCTCCGCCAGTTCCTTGATTATCCTCGCTTTTCTATGGTTCTGAGGTGTTGCAACCACCTCCGAACCATCGTTCACTGTGTCCCCACCTGTGTCCCCAGCTTCACAATCTCCCTGTCGCCATGCTGAGCCTGGAAGGCCTCATCGGGCGTCAGGTAGTTCAGGTAAATCTCCGTCGTCTTGATGCTGGAGTGACCCAGGATCTTCTGCAGCTGGTAGATGTTGCCACCGGCGCGGAGATACTCGACCGCAAACCTATGCCGCAGATGGTGGCAACGGCATATTCCCCCCCCCTCGGGCATGTCGGCAGCCAGTTCCTCCATGGTCCGGTGGACATCGTCGGAAACCTGGAGCGAGTTGGCGCCCGGCTGCAGGAAATGGCATCCGCCTTTGTGGTCTCTTCCGTCGCCTTTGGCACTTGGCAAACTTGGTGGCTTTGCACCATTTGGATTGCGGTCGCATTGACTGCGCTATTGCTGAAACCCCAAAATACGTCCTTGTTTTCAGACACCCAAACCGACTGAGCGCACCGACGTTACTTGCGCCGCCATTCGGCCAAGCTTTCAAAGCCGAGAAAGATCACCGGAGTGGTGAACAGGGTCAGGGCCTGGCTGACCAGTAGACCGCCCACCATGGCAACGCCCAAAGGTTGGCGCAGTTCAGCTCCGGTGCCGGTTCCCAGCATCAGCGGCACGCCGCCTAGCATGGCGGCGAAGGTGGTCATCATGATCGGGCGGAAGCGCAGCAGGCAGGCCTCGCGGATGGACTCGACGGCGTTCTTGCCGTGCTGACGCTGGGCCACCAGGGCGAAGTCCACCATCATGATGCCGTTCTTCTTGACGATGCCGATCAGCAGCAGAATGCCGATCAGGGCGATCACCGACATGTCATGGCCAAATAGCATCAGGAAGATCAAAGCACCGGCGCCCGCCGACGGCAGGGTCGAGAGGATGGTCAGCGGGTGGATGAAGCTCTCGTAGAGCATGCCCAGAATGATGTAGACCGCCACCAGCGCCGCCAGGATCAGATAGGGCTGGCTGGCCAGGGACTTCTGGAAGGCCTGGGCCGTGCCCTGAAAGCTGCCGACCAGGGTGCCGGGCTTGCCGATCTCGACTTCGGCGGCGGAGATGGCCTGGACAGCTTCGCCCAAGGCGACACCCGGACGCAGGTTGAAGGACAAGGTGACCGCGGGAAACTGGCCCTGGTGGTTGACCGACAACAGGCTGACCGGAGCCGTATCGTAATGGGCGAAGGTGGACAGCGGCACCTGCTGGCCGGTGGTCGGCGAGCGGACATAAATCTTCGACAACGCCGCCGGCGATCCCTGCAATTCGGGCAGCACCTCCAGCACCACATGGTAGCTGTTCAGCTGAGTGAAATATTGCGCCACCTGACGCTGGCCGAAGGAGTCGTACAGGGTGTCGTCGATCACCTGGGGCTGGATGCCAAAGCGCGAGGCCTGATCGCGGTCGATAGTGATGGTCACGGTCGCACCGTTGATCTGCTGGTCGGTGGCGACGTCCTGAAGCTGAGGTAGGGTACGCATCTTGGCCAGCATCTGCGGCGCCCATTGGTTCAGCTCCTCTAGGCTGGCATCCTGCAGAGTGTACTGATACTGGGTCCGGCTGAGACGGCCACCGACGTTGAGATCCTGCGGAACCTGCATATAGAGCACCGCGCCCGGCACCTGAGCCGCTTTCTTGCGCAGGCGGGCGATGATCTGATCGGCCGAGGCCGTACGCTGATCGCGGGGCTTCAGGCCGATGAAAAAGCGGCCATTGTTCATGGTCTGGCTGCCGCCAGCGCCGACGGCGGCCGTCCAGGTGGCGACGTCGGGATCCGCCGAGATGATCTCGGCCAGAGCCAATTGGCGACGGCTCATCTCACCAAAGGAAATATCCTGTGAGGCGTCGGAGATGGCGAACAGCACGCCGGTATCCTGCTGCGGAAAGAAGCCTTTGGGAATCGCCACATAGAATGCCACGGTCGCCGCTACGGTGGCGACGAAGCTGAGCATGGTGATGCGGCGATGCACCAACACCCAGTCCAGGCCCTTGGAGTAGGCGTTGAGCATAGCGTCGAAGCCATGCTCGAACATCATGAAGAGCTTGCCGTGCGAGGTGGTGTGTTCGTCTTTCAGCACCCTTGAACACATCATCGGCGTCAGGGTCAGCGAGACGATGATCGAAGCGACGATGGTCAGCGACACGGTGACGGCGAATTCCCGCAAAAGCCGTCCGACGATGCCGCCCATCAAAAGGATGGGAATGAAGACGGCGATCAGCGACAGACTGATGGAGACGATGGTGAAGCCGATCTCGGAGGCGCCCTTCAGGGCCGCCTCCATGGGCGGCACGCCTTCCTCGACGTGGCGATAGATGTTTTCCAGCATGACGATGGCGTCGTCGACCACGAATCCCACCGAGATGGTCAGGGCCATCAAGGACAGATTGTCCAGACTGTAATGCAGCACATACATCAATCCGGCGGTGGCCATCAGGGCCAGCGGTACGGTGATGCTGGGAATGATGGTTGCCCACAGATTGCGCAGGAACAGAAAGATCACCAGGACCACCAGACAGATGGTCAGGGCCAGGGTGAACTCCACATCCGTCACCGAGGCGCGGATCGTGGTGGTTCGATCGATGAGGGTCTCCACTTTGATGGACGGCGGGATCGAAGCCTGCAACAGAGGCAGCGCGGCCTTTACCCGATCCACCGTGTCGATGACATTGGCGCCGGGCAACTTGTAGACCAGCAGATAGATGCCGCGCTTGCCGTTTTGCCACGCCGCCATGCGGGTGTTTTCCGGACCCTCGACAGCCACGCCGATATCGCGCACCCGCACCGGCCCGCCGTCCTTATAGGCCAGGATGGCGTCGTTCCAGGGGGCGGCGGTTGTCAACTGGTCGTTGGCGTAGATGGTGAAATTCCGGTGTGGCCCGTCGATGCTGCCCTTGGGCGAATCCGAGGTCAGATTGGCGATGGAGTCGCGTAAATCCTCGAGACTGAGGCCCTGCGACGCCACCTTGGCCGGATCGACCTGGATGCGGATCGATGGCTTTTGCTCGCCGCCGATGCTGACCTGACCGACGCCGCTGATACGGCTGATCTGCTGCGCCAGCACGGTGTCGCCATAATCATCGACCGTGGTCAGGGGCAGGCTGTCCGACTGCACGCTCAAGATCAGGATGGGACTGTCGGCGGGGTTGACCTTGCGGTAGGTCGGAGGCGACGGCAGGTTTTTCGGCAACTGGCCGCTGGCGGCGTTGATGGCGGCCTGGACATCCTGGGCGGCGGCGTCGATGTCGCGTTCCAGATCGAACTGCAAGGTAATCGAGGAACTGCCCAGAAGGCTGCTCGAGGTCATTTGAGCGACGCCGGGAATTTGCGAGAACTGCCGCTCCAACGGCGTCGTCACCGACGAAGCCATGGTCTGCGGGTCGGTGCCCGGAAGGTTGGTCGAGACCATGATGGTCGGGAAATCCACCTGGGGCAGCGGCGCGACCGGCAGCATGGGAAAGGCCACCAGACCACCCAGGAAAATGGCGGCCATCAGCAGGGTGGTGGCCACCGGCCGCCGGATGAACGGAGTCGAGATGCTCATGGCTGCTACTCCGCCTGGGTCTGGCCGACGGCCACCTTGGCGCCTTTTTGCAGCCGGTATTGGCCGGCGGTCACCACTGTTTCACCCTCGTCGAGGCCCTTCAGGATTTCCACCTTGCCGCCCTCGATCTGTCCTGCTTCGACCATGCGGCTATCGACCGTGCCATCGGTCTTGTTGACCACCCAGACGAAGACGCCCTGTTGTCCATGCAGCAAAGCCGTCACCGGCATGGCGAGGGCCTGAGGGTGAACTTCCTGCAGCAGACGGGCGATGACGAACTGACCGGGCCACAGCAGTCCCTCGTCGTTGGGGAACTCGGCCTTCAGGCGGACCATGCCGGTGCCCTGGTCGATCTGGTTGTCCAGCAGTTGAAGATGGCCGTCGCCCAGCTTCATTTTGCCGTCGCGGGAAAAGACGGTGACCGGCACCGCGCCCATGCCAATGGATTTGACAATGCGCGGAACGCTCTCCTCGGGCAGAGTGAACAGCACCGAGATCGGCTTCATCTGGCTGATCACCACCAGCCCGGCGGCATCACTGACATGAACGATGTTCCCGGCGTCGATCTGCCGGATTCCGGCCCGGCCCGAGATGGGAGAGGCGATGTTGGTATAGCTGAGATTGACCCTGGCGCTTTCGATGGCCGCCTCGTCGCCCTTGACGGCGGCTTCCAACTGGGCCACCTGGGCCAAGGTGGTGTCCATCTGCTGATGGGAGACGAAATCTTCCTTGAGCAGGGCCTGATAGCGGGCGGCGTCGCGGCGGGCATTGGCAAGCTGGGCCTGGTCCGAGGCCTTCTTGGCGACGGCCTGGTCCAACGCGGCCTGGAAGCTGCGGGGATCGATCTGAGCCAGCAGGTCGCCGGCCTTGACATCCTGTCCTTCGCGAAAAAGCACCTGCTTCAATTGGCCGTCCACCTGGGTCCGCACCGTCACCGATTGCGAAGACTGCACGTTGCCCAGCCCTTCCAGGGTCACCGGCATGTCGCGGCGGATCACCGGGGCGGCAGAGACGGGAATCTCGGCCAAAGCCGCCGGCGCAGCGCTTCCGGCCTGCTGGGCCGCATGCTGGCGATAGACGACGCCCCCGCCGATAAGGATGATCGCCGTCAGAGCCAGGGTCAGGGGTTTCGTCTTCACGCTCGTTTGCCTCCGTCACTCTTGCCGCCGGCTTCGCCTTCTGCGATCAGCCGGGCCATTTCGGGCCTCAGCCCCGGAAGCAGAGCCATGAAGACCTGCCCCCCTAATATACTGGCGACGGCTCCGAATATCACGGCCGAAGGTGCGCCGACCGCACCGGCCAGCATGCCCGAGAACAGGGCGCCGAAAGGCGCCATTCCCATGAACATCATCGAATAGAGCGCCATTACCCGTCCGCGATAGACGTCCGAAACCATGGACTGGATCAGAGTGTTGGACGAAGCCATGTGGGTCATCTGACAGAATCCCACCAGAACCAGCAGCACCAGTGACAGCCAGAATATGTCCGACAGGGCAAACAGAACCAGGAACAGGCCGAACCCCAGCACCGCGCGGGCGATGCGTTTCTCGATACCGTCCAGAGATTTGCGGCTGGCCAGAAGCAGGGCCGCCAGCAGCGCCCCGAAACCGGCGGCGCTCATCAATGCTCCCAGATGTAAAGGCCCGCCCTGGAGGATGCGGTTGGCAAAGATGGGCATCAGAACCGTGTAGGGCATGCCCATCAGGCTCATCACGCCGACCAGCAGCAGCACATAGCGGATGGAGCGGGTGCCGGCGGCATAGCCCAAGCCCTGGCGAATCTGCCCCAAAAGGCTGTCATTTCGCGGCGGAGCGACGAAAGCGGGCCGACGCATGGCCAGCAGGCAGCCGATCACCGTCAGAAAACTGAGACCATTGAGCAGGAAGCACCAGCCCTCGCCCACCGCTGCGACGATAACGCCGGCGGCGGCCGGACCGATCAGCCGGGCCATGTTGAACATGGAGGAATTGAGGGCGATGGCGTTCTGCAAATCGGCTCGCCCCACCATATCGACGACGAAGGACTGGCGGGCGGGAATGTCGAAGGCGTTGGTCAGGCCAGTCAGGGAGGCCAGCAGGAACACATGCCAAAGCCGGACCGAACCGCTCATGGTCAGCCAAGCCAGAATCAGCGCCAGGACCATCGAGACGACCTGGGTCGTCACCAGAATGCTGCGGCGGTCGTAGCGATCGGCGATGGCACCGCCGAGTTGGGCGACCAGAAACACCGGCCCTTGTGAGGCGAAGCTGGCCAGACCCAGATAGCCGGCGGAGCCGCTGAGGCGGTAGACCAGCCAGGCCTGCGCCGTCATCTGGATCCAGGTCCCGATCAAGGACGTCAGCTGGCCGGTGAAGAACAGCCGATAGTCCCGGTGCCTAAAGGCCCGTCCAAGGTCGGTCATGGCGCCTGAAGCCATCATTCTTCCTCCTGATGCCGGCGACCTTACAGCAGGAAGCCGTCATCGCAAAGACGGTGCGCAGATCAAGGGAGGAACCGGATTCTGGTGGAATCTTCAAAAGCCTTTGACGGCGACATTTTCATGATCGACTCGATCGACGTCAGCGCCCACCAGCACTGGGTCACTGATCCACCGCCTTGTCAGGGGCGCAAGGGCTGGGCACAACGGGCTTTGGAGGGCCCGAAGAAATGAGGATGAAGTCCTAATCAATGTAATACATTCTTACCGATGGTCACTCCGCCAATGACGGTCTCACCTGCCGCGATCCAGACGCCTTCCGTATCCGCTCACCGGGTAAGCCTGAGTAGGTCGTACCGTATTTTCACCATTCGCAGCCGCTGTGCCGCTTAAGCCGGCGCGGCCTGGCAGGCGCTTTATGCGTCCTTCAGTCCGCAATAGGTTGACTTCTTGTGTGTAGGCATATTATAAGCATGCTTATCATGAGTTATGAATTTCTGCGCGAGCGATCCTTCGGTTTTCTGTTGCACGATGTCGCCCGTCTGATGGGCAAGCGTTATGACCGCCGTGTCCGTCGGTTAGAACTGACCCGTGCTCAGTGCCGCGTTCTGTTTCATGTGGCGAGGGAAGAGGGGCTTAACCAAGCCTGTCTTGCCGATCGTCTGGATATTGAACCGATCACGTTGACCCGCCTGATCGACCGTATGGAGGCTGCCGGTTGGATCGAGCGGCGGAGCGACCCGGGTGACCGGCGGGCGAAGACGCTGTTCCTGACGGCGAGGGCCTGGCCGATCCTTGATGTTAGCTGGGACGTCGCCAAGGACGTGCGGGAGGAGAGCCTGACCGGTTTGTCGGATGACGAGCGGGCGACTTTGATGTCTCTGCTCACCCGGGTGCATGAAAACTTATCACGCCCCGACGCCGCCACGGGCGCCGAGGCTTCGACCGATACGGAATGACCATCATGCCTGATGAAAGCCGTTTGTCTTTCCTCCGTCAGAAACTGCGACTGCTGCTGATGCTGGGGGTGCCGTTGTTGGCGGTGGCTGCTATCGGCGGTTTTTATCTGAGCGGCGGGCGCTATGTATCCACCGACGACGCCTTCGTGCAGGCCGGCAGGGTCGATGTCAGCGCCGATGTCGCGGGCCGGGTGACCGAGGTCGACGTGGGCGAGAACCAGTTCGTTCATCAGGGCCAGACGATGTTCAAGCTGGACGACCGGCCGTTCGTCATCGCCCTGCGTGAGGCGCAGGCGCGTTTGGAAGCCGTGCGCCTGAATGTCGCTGCCATGAAGACGTCCTATCGCGGCAAGCTCGACGAACTGAAAGCGGCCCAGGACACGCTGGGTTATCGCCGCAGCGAGTTCGATCGACAAAAGCGACTGTTGGCTTCGGGTATCGCCTCGCAGGCCCAATATGACCAGGCGGTCAATGCCCTGGTCGTGGCGGAGCAGCAGAGCGCCACCCTGCAGCAACAGGCCGCCGGGATTCTGGTCAACTTGGACAACGATGCCGATGTCGACGTGGATTCCCACCCTTCGGTTCAGCAGGCCCGGGCGGCTTTGGATCAAGCGGTCCTCAATCTTTCCTACACCGACGTGAAGGCGTCGCAGAACGGCGTGGTGACCAAGGTCGACCAGCTTCAGGTCGGCGACTATGTCACCACGGCCAAGCCGGTCTTCTCGCTGATGGCGGAAGGCAAGCTGTGGATCGAGGCCAATTTCAAGGAAACCGACCTCACCTATATGAGGCCGGGACAGACCGCCGAGATCGAGATCGACACCTACCCGGATCATGCCTTTGCCGCCCGGGTGGTCAGTCTGAGTCCGGGTACCGGCTCCAGCTTTTCTCTGCTGCCGCCCGAAAACGCGTCTGGAAACTGGGTGAAGGTGGTGCAGCGGCTGCCCGTCAGGCTGGAGTTGGACAGACCCGCCGACGCCGGCGGCCTGCATGTCGGCATGTCGGCTACTGTCGAGGTTGATACCGGCCATCATCGCTCCCTGCTGGGCTCCCCGGCGGCGGCGGCCATTCCTTCGGGCGGGCCGGAGCCCCGCCAGCCATGACCGCCGAACAGGTGGAGACGCATTACCCAGACGCGCTCAACCGCCGGCTGATCACCGTCTCTATCATGCTGGCGACCATCATGCAGGCGTTGGACACCACCATCGCCAACGTCGCCCTGCCGCACATCCAGGGCAGTGTGGGGGCGTCACAGGACCAGATCGCCTGGGTGCTGACCTCGTACATCGTTTCGGCGGCCATCGCCACGCCGCTGTCGGGCTGGCTGGCCGGCCGCTATGGACGCAAGCTGGTGTTCTTGTCCTCGGTTGCGGGTTTCACCGCCGCCTCGGCCCTGTGCGGTCTGGCCGACAGCTTGTCCCAGATCGTGTTGTTCCGCCTGTTGCAGGGTGTGTGCGGCGCCGCTCTGGTACCTCTGTCGCAGTCGGTGCTGCTGGACATTAATCCGCCCCACAAGCATGGATCCGCCATGGCGGTTTGGGGCATGGGCATCATGGTCGGCCCGATCCTGGGGCCGGCATTGGGCGGCTGGCTGACGGAAAACTACAACTGGCGCTGGGTGTTCTACATCAACCTGCCGGTCGGTCTGCTGGCTTTCCTGGGCATCGCCGCCTTTATCCAGGAACATCGTCATCCGACCCCCAAATCTTTCGACTTCTTTGGCTTCGCCACCCTGAGCCTGGGCGTCGGGGCGCTGCAGATGATGCTGGACCGGGGCGAATTGAAGGACTGGTTCGGGGCGGCGGAAATCTGGTGGGAATTCCTGCTGGCATTGTTGGGATTCTATCTGTTCGTGGTCCATACGGCGACCACCAAGCGCGCCGGTTTTCTCGATCGGGCCTTGTTGCGGAACCGTAATTTCGTCGCCGGAAACCTATTGAGCTTCACCACCAGCATCATCCTCTACGCCACCCTGTCTTTGCTGCCGACCCTGCTGCAGGGGATGATGAACTATCCGGTGATCACCACCGGCATCGTTACCGCTCCGCGAGGTGTTGGAACTCTGATCGCGATGATGCTGGTAGGCAGGCTGATCGGCCGGTTGGATATCCGCGCAATCCTGGCCATCGGTTTAGCCACCACCATCGTCGCCCAGTGGCAGATGAGCGGTTTCTCGCTGCTGATGGGGATGTCGCCGGTGATCGTCTCGGGCGTCCTGCAAGGCTTCGGGCTGGGCTTCATCTTCGTGCCGCTGTCGGTCATCAGCTTTTCGACCCTGACCCGCAGTTTGCGCAACGAGGGGACCGCCATTTACGGACTGGTCCGCAATATCGGCAGCAGCATGGGTATTTCCATCGTCCAGGCCCTGCTGACTGAGAACACTCAAAGAATGCATGCCAGTCTGACCGAGCATCTGCGTCCCGACAATCCCCTAACCGGCGGCCTTTATCAGGCGGGGCAGGGGCAGTTGATGGCGATCAACGGCGAGATTACCCGGCAGGCTGCAATGATTGCCTATATCGACGATTTCCGCCTGATGATGATTGTCGCCCTGGCGTCCTTCCCCTTGCTGCTGTTCCTGCGTGAAGTGCGCCATGGCGGCGGCAAGGAGGCGGGGATGGTTCTGGAATGAAAGAGAGTCTGATGTCTCGTTCTCTTCTGCCTCCGGTTTCGACGACCGCCGTTCTGGTCCTGGCCTCGGGGCTGGTGGCCTGCAGTGTCGGTCCCGACTTCACGCCTCCGGCTGCGCCCAAGGCGGAAAGCTATCTGGCGCCGGGAGAAACCTCGGGCAAGGAAACCGTCCAGGGACGGATCGTCGGCGACTGGTGGCGGCTGTTCCATGCGTCGCAATTGAATAGAGTGGTAACGCGGGCCCTGGCCGGCAGTCCCAGCCTGGAGAATGCCAGGGCACGGCTGGCCCAGGCCCAGGATCAACTGCAAGCGGTGGACGGCCGGCTCTATCCCCAGGCGACGGGATCTGCGGGTGCCCAGCGCGAGCGCATCAACATGGCCGCCTATGGCCTGAGTGGGTCGACGCCGGTTTTCAATCTTTATTCCCTCGGTCCGGCAGTGTCCTACGATTTCGACCTGTTCGGCGGCAATCGCCGTCTGGTCGAGCAGGGGGCGGCCCAGGTGGCGGCGGCTGGCTATCAGTTGGATGGAGCCTATCTGGTGCTGACCGGGGCGGTGGTCGAACAGGCTCTGACCATCGCCTCGCTGCGGGCTCAAATCCAGGCGGTCGAGGCCATCCTCGACGACGACGAAAAGAACCTGTCGCTGGTGCGCACGGCCCGCAGTCTCGGCTCGGCGACCGATGTCGACGTGCTGCACACGCAAAGCCAGCTGGCGAGCGACAAGACCCTGTTGCCGCCCCTGGAGCAGCGGTTGGCCGAGGCGCGGCATGCCTTGGCCGGGCTGGTCGGCGATCTGCCAGCGGATTTTCAGGTTCCGGATTTCGATCTGTCGATGTTCACCCTGCCCGAGCCGGTTCCCGTCAGCCTGCCCAGCGAACTGGTGCATCAGCGCCCGGATATTCTGGCGGCCGAGGCCGATCTGCATGCCGCCAGCGCCGCCATCGGCGTCGCCGAGGCTCGTCAATATCCCAGTCTGACCTTGACTGCCGACCTGACCCAGGCGGCCTTTTTTCCCGGCAAGCTTTGGAACGTGGCGGCCTCGACCGCTTCGGCCGGATTTGGATTGAGCGGCTCGCTGTTTGACGGCGGCACCTTGTCGGCGGAACGCAAAGCCGCCGAGGACGCCTATCGCGCCAGCCAGGCCAACTACCGCCAGGTGGTGATCGAATCTTTCACCCAGACCGCCGATCTTCTGCAGGCACTCGGCCACGACCGCGAGGAACTGGCGGCGCAGGAGGCGGCTCTGGCGATTGCCGAGAAGTCGCTGGAACTGACCCGCATCAGCTACAGCGCCGGCAATGTCGGAGTGCTTCAGGTTCTCGACGCCGAACGGCAATCGGAAGAAGCGCGTCTGGGCCGCATCAAAGCGCAGGCGCGGCGCCAGGAAGATGCCGCTCGTTTGATGCTGGCCATGGGAGGCGGATGGAATCCCGTGCGTGATAAAACGCCCGGCTGACCGTATCAAAGATCAAGGGTGTTGCTGATATGGTTTTGCAGGGTGACCACTATGTTGAAACAGTGGGCCGTGGCAATCGTCATGAGCACAGCACTGTCCAGCCCGATGTTGGCGGAGGATTTCCACCGCTACGAATTCCACGAGCATGACGTCCACCGCTTTCACCGCCATGATCTCGAAATCTGGCGCGGAGGCCTTTGGCATCAGGACTGGCACAACGGTCGTTATGGCTGGTGGTGGGTGGTCGGCAGCATCTGGTATTTTTACGAGCGGCCGGTTTATCCCTATCCGTTGGTGGTTTCCGAGTTCGCCTACCCCGAAGTGGTTGTAGCTCCCCCGCCGCCTGCGGTGCCGCCGCCGCCGCCGGTCCAAGCCGCGCCGCCCGCCGCGGCGCAATCGTCCGGCGCTACAACCGACGTCTATTATTATTGCAAGAAGCCCAAGGGCTATTATCCCTATGTGCAGAAATGTACGGTGGACTGGAAGCTGGTTCCCACCACGCCGCCGAGCGGCAGGGGCGTTCCCTGAATGGCGGCACGGGTCTATCTGCGGCTTTTGAAACGACGGAAGCTCAAGCGCTTCATCCCGGTGGCCCCATGCTGATCGGTACTAAAGTCTGTCTCGGGCCGGTTCTGACGGAAGACGCCCCCAAGCTGCTGAACTGGCAGAACAGCCTGGGACTGTGCCATATCAACGGGGCTTATCGCCCCTGCGATCAGGCCCGCTTTGACGACTGGTTCTTCGGCATCGCCAAGGACAATTCCCGAGTCGTCTTCTCGATCCGCAGGCAGGGTGATCTGCAATTGTTGGGCTATCTGCAGATCGTCGACATCCATCCAGTCCATCGCACCGGCGAACTGGGCATCTTGATCGGCAACGCCGACCAGCAGGGCCAGGGCAACGGCCAGGAAGCCCTGAGCCTGGCCATCACCTTCTGTTGGCGGGATCTCAACCTGCAGCGTCTGTCGCTCTGCGTCGTCGGTGAAAATCCACGCGCAATTCATGTCTACCAGAAGTCCGGCTTCGTGATGGAGGGCCTTCGCCGTCGGGCCGCCTATGTGAACAGCTCGTATGTGGACGTAACGCTCATGGGCTTGCTGCGGGGTTCGCCTTAGCGGGAGAGCCACCTATATGGGCGCTATGTTTATGCATCCATATAAGGATGCAGTCATGTCCGGTTTCTTCTCGCGACAGCTAAAAGCGGACAGTCTCCTCTCGGCCCGCTGCCTTGCTGCGCAGATAGTCCAGGGCCTGAGTGGTGGAATCTACCTGATCGTCGGATTTGGTTCCGGGAAAGCCGGTCAGTTCCTGGATATAGGCTTTAAGCCAAGGCGCTTCCGCCGGTAGGAGGACCTTGCAGGCTTCGCATATCTGGCAGTGGTGATCGACCTATTCACGCTGCGTCATCGGCTACCGTCACGAGACGATGCCGAGCGCCGGGATATCTTGGATGGAGATCGCCTCAAGCCCGTCGATCAGGTCTAGGGCATTGTCGACCTCGCCGGCCCAGCAATGGGCCGCCTCGGTGATCAGCCCGCCATGATCCATCCCGTCCCGAAAGCTCAGGGCCAGAAAGACCCGGCGCATCAGACGCTCGACCACCATGATGTCGCCAAGTCCGCCCGGCGGCCGGGTGCCCATCAGCAAGGCGCAGACGCTGCCGCCGGCCAGCAACCCCACCGGGTCGGTCAGCGGCACCGACATCCGCACCGCCTCGACCAGGGCGGTCAGCGCCGAGGATTGCTTCAGAGCCGAGGTTTCCGGCAGAAACTGAGGAATGGTGATGGCAACCAGCGTCAGGCGGATATGCGCGTCGCGAAGCCGGGCAAGGATCTGATCGACCTCGCGCTCGAAGGTCCGCCACTTCATCGGCAGCGACATCATCGAAGATTGCGCAGGGGGCAAACCGGTCAGGCTGGGGAAATTCGCTGTCATCATTGTCCGGCTCCATAGGTCGGGATTGCCGTCAGGCGTCTATTTGCCAGGCATCAGGGCGCCAACAGCGGCACCCGCGCCGCCACCGACCAGCGCGGCTCCCAGGATCGGGCCGCCGGCGATATAGGCGATGCCGGCACCACCGGCGGCGCCGATGGCGCCTCCCGACAATGCCCGTTGCGCCCGCGGCGACATGTTCGAACAGGCCGAAAGGCTCAAGGCGACAACCAGAACCAAAGGGATGGCGGAAAATTTCTTCATCAACATTTCGGCACTCCACAAAGCAGCCCAGCAATCTGGGCCGGTGCGTCTTTCAACGCCCCAAGCTTAGACGGAGCCGAAGCTGATCGCCTGCGACCAGTCTGAAACAAAGCTGTGACCGGAAATGAGGAAGCTCAGGCCAAAGGCAGGAGAACCGTGATCCGCAGGCCCTTTCCCGCGACGTTCTCGGCACGAGCGCTGCCGCCCAGAAGTTCGGCGGTGCGATGAACCACGGCCAATCCGATGCCGGAATGCTCGGCATGCCCCTCGCCCTCTGTTTTATCCTTGGGGCGATAGCTCACATTGCGGCGGAAAATCGTTTCCAGCCGGTCGGGAGCAACACCAGGGCCATCATCCTCGACCGCCAGGCAAGCCCATCCGTCGGCCTCGGCTTTCACCGCGACACGCACCTCGCCGCCCGGCGGCACGAAGTCGATGGCATTGTCGAGCAGGTTTTCCAGCACCGTCTCCAGGCTTTCCTCGGTCGCCGCCACCCGGACCGGAGCGGCGGCCCGAGCCGTCACCCGAATTCCACGCGCCGAATTGAGACGGTCATAGGACAGCGCCCAATCGGTGGCCAAAGCCGCCAGATCGACGATGGACAGCTTCGCCGTCATCAGTTCGGCGACATTCTCATTGAGATGGCGGGCCTCGCCGACCAGGCTGTCCAGACGATCCAAGGCTCGCTCGATCGCCGCCACCGCCTGCTCGGCCCGGGGCTGTCCGACCGTCAGCGGACGCAATGGTTCCACCGATTGCACGATGGTGGCGATGGGCGTCTTGAAGGCATGGGCGTTGTCTTCAGCCGCCTCGCGCAGGGCTGTGGCCGAAGCGGCCAGCGTCGTCACCATATGGTCGAATTCCCGGGCCACTGGCATCAGCTCGGGAATCCCAGCCACGGCGGCGAAATTGGCCGGACCGATCGTGCGGCCTTGGCGGATTCTCCGCGCCAGGGTGACGAAAGCCCTCAGATTGATGGCCATGCCGCCCAGCAGCAGAGCCAGCAAGCCCGCCATGATTCCATAGCACAGCAAGGCGAGGCGCATTTCCGGAGCCTGGACGAACGGCCGCGCCAACCCGTCGCCCCCCAAATCCTCGACGGCATAAGAGGTGATGATTACCCAGCAGCCGGCCGGCGTATGCAGCGACGAGAGCGAGGTCAGCAGCTCATCCTGCCCTTCCGCCCCGGTGCGATGCAGCGCCAGAGGGATTTCGGCCTGACAGCTTTCATCCAGGCGCTCCAGCACCCCGGTCGCCGCCAGACGGTCGCGCTCGCCGCCCAATTGCTCGGGCGCGATCTCCGGGTTGGCCGCCACCAGGAAGAAAGACGCCTCGCGTCCCGCCGGCCGCAACAGCAGCTTCAACCGCACCTGGTTTCCGGCCAGAGTCCGCACCGCTTTGCCGGCTTCCAGCAAGGCCCTCCCGCCGACGCCGCCCAACGATGGCCGCAGTCCCTCGGCGATCAGATGCCCCTGAACCTGAAGTGTCCGCAGCAGCATGGCCTGGCGCTCGGCATCCGCCCGCTCGAAGCGTCCGTACAGGATCAGCGGCACAATCAGGAACATCGCCACCAGAACCAGAAACTTTCCGGTCAGCGAGCGGACGGCAAGATGCAGAAGCCTAAGCATCGCCGCCCCACCGATAGCCGAAGCCCGGATAATTGATGATCGCGGCGAAGGACGGATCGATATCGACGAATTTCTGCCGGATGCGCTTGATCATGGCGCGGACATTGGCGCGATAGCCGTCCGGCCCGTCGCCGGCGACGAATTTCTCGCCGCGCACCACGTCATAGATTTCGCGGTAACCGACATCGGCGCCGGACCGCGCCAGCATCTCGACGATGCGGAACTCGCCATAGGTCAGATCGACTTTGCGCCCCCGCCACAGGGCGGTGTGCACTCCCAGCTCAAGGCGCAGCGGCCCGACGATGAGCGGCAATGTCTCGGGCTCAGCCGGTCCCGCCACCCGGCCCAGGATCAGTTCGATCCGCTTCAGCAGAATGGTGTAGCTGCGGGTCTTGTCGATGAAGTCGACGGCTCCGACCGTCAGCGCGGCTTCCTCATAGAGCGTGTCGTTATAAGAAGTGAAGAACAGAGCCGTACTATCCAGGCCGGCGGCGCGCAGGCGTCGCAGCAAGTCGAGTCCGGTCATCTCCGGCATCCGCCAATCCAGAATCAACAGATCGGGCTTGGCACTATCGCTGCTGCCCTCGGTCAAGGCGGTCAGGGCGGCGACGGGTGACGGGAAGTCATGAACCAGATAGCCGGCATCCCGCAGATTGCCCACCAAGACCGGCCGCAGCATGTCGTCATCGTCAACAATGACCAGATGTGCCTTGGCGCCGCTCATTTCCTGCCTCGCATCTGGCCATAGCAGAGATCCGAGGCGCGTTTGCCCGAGGTCGGGGTCAGGTCATAGCTCAGCACCGCCCATTCGCTGCGGCTGACATCGAGAAACAGCACGATATCCAGACTGCAGCCGTCTCCGGCATAGGTCTGCACACGGGCGGCTCCGTCGGGATGTTCATCGCGGGGAGCGCCCAGCAGATGACGGACATCGGCCTCGCTCAAGCCCACCAGTTCGGCGGGATCGGCCTTGGCGGCCGGCGTAGGAGGTGAGGCAGATGCCGGAGGCGTCTGTGGACGCACGGGTTTCGTCGGCGCGGTCGACGCCACTGAGGTTCCCGCCGGTCTTGAAACAGCGGCGGGTTGTTGCGTGGGCGGAGGCGCATCCGCCGACATCCAGGAACAGCCGCCCAGGATGAGGCTGCATCCCACAGCCACCATCACATTCCAGCATCCGGACCTGAAATTCCCCATATCGGCAACCATCCGCCAGCCAGTTCGCACTCATGTTTGCGTCGGCCTGATGCAAGTGCATGGCTTGATATGTGAGGCGACCGAGCCGGCATTCCAAGTGGCATACGGACATCTGGACAAGACGCGGCCGCCAATCTCGTCACCGTTTGGTCACAGCCTTCTCACCCACAGGCCTCGGGCGGAACGGTTACTGTCAGCCTGATCGCTCATTGCCCTCAAAAATCGGGAGGGGACCATGTCGTCACGCCAAACTCATCTTGCCGACATTTCAGAGTCCGGCCTGTCTCAGGAGATCGTCTGCCAGCGGCTGATCCGCTTGGCCTATGATGGAAGCCCCAACCATGCGTTAGCCGCAAATCGGCGTTCCCTGGCCGAAGAAGTGGCTCTGCCCGATATCCTGTTCCTCCATAATATGGGAGACTTGGAATGGCTCAGCCGGCTTGCCGAACAGCATGAAACAAATTAACCGCAGCCATCACGTTGTTGAAAACATTGACAAACCTGCCGATCTCTACGGATTGAAAGCACGGCATTAGAGGCTGGTTTCTTCTACTGCCGCCCACTCGCAATCGGCCCACTCAAGACGGCTATGCGTCCATTATAGCCATCGCAGAATTGCTCAAGTCTCGTCATCTGAAAAGACGACAATTGCGTCCGGGATCAGCTTGAGCTTTGCCAACGTCCTCAAGCGCTCGATGTGGGTTTCCGAAAGCGGCGTCAAGCCGGAGAGGATCAATCGTCCCCCTTTACCCAGGACATCCTCCGCCAGGTCCATTCCGGGCAATAATACGGCCGTCTGCAGCGTTTTTTTCTTGGAAGATACCAGGGTTTCCAACGTCGCTTTTATTTTGCGGAACAGAGCCATGTCGTAATGACTGGCATTGACCTCAAGAACCGCAAAATCGATCGCCGTCGGATTCATGCCTTTGCTGATCTCGCTCAGGTCGTTCAAAATTTTCAGGATACGGGCATCGATCGGTATCTCGACCCCAGTTGGGCCATCCTCGGGAAAGCCGCTGCCGTCAAACCCTCGGCTTTGCAGATAGACAATCTGCGCCACACCTTGCAGGCGGGGAATATTCGAAATGATGTCGCGGGCGAGTTCTGGAACCCGCTCATAAAAGCGCAGCTCTGCGTCGGTCAGTGGTGTCCCCCGATGAATCTTGCTTAAGATCTCGTCGGGCAGGGACATCATCCCCATGGGGGCCAGCATCGCAGCGATATCTAATTGCCAGCGATGAGGCATATTGGCCGAGGTATTGAGCTTGCGGACCCATTTCCGGATGCGCGTGGCCCGGCTATAGCCTTGAGGGTAGGTCATCGCCAGCAGGTCCATCATCACCTTGATGCTGCCGGCCAGCGTCTTTTCGAGCAGTTCTCTTTCCGCCGTGATCAGCCGATGCTGCTCCAGGGCGGCTTCCAAGCCGGCTTCCAGGATGGCGGGTGGACAGGGCTTGGTGAGAAAGCGGAAAATACTGCCGTTGTTGATGGCGTCGATGGCCGTCTGCATATCGGCATTGCCGGTAAGCATCAGGCGCACGGCGTCGGGAGCCAGATCTTTCGCCTGCCGCAGGGTTTCGACGCCATCGATGCCGCCCATGCGCATGTCGCAGACGATCACGGCTGGGGGCTCTTGCGTCTCTTTCAAATGGGCGATCGCCGCCTCGCCGCCCTCTACTGTGCGCAGAGGGAAGCGCCCCCTCAGCTGCCGCTTCATTGCCGCCAGCAGATTGAGATCGTCATCTATGATCAGAATGTCCGTGGCCATCTCAGATGCCTTCGCCTTCGGAAAGGATATGTTGCGTCGGATCGGGCAGAGGACTGGAGATGGGGAGTGAAACCACGAAGGTCGCTCCCGGTCCATCCTGAGCGCCCAGATACAGCTTGCCGCCATGCTTGTTGACGACGGTGTTCAGGCACAGGGCCAGCCCCTGGCCAGTGCCCTTGCCAACGGCTTTGGTGGTGAAGAAGGGATCAAAAATCTTGTCGCGCAGTTGGGATGGGACGCCTGGTCCGTCATCGGATATGTGAATCTCGACGGACTCACCTTTGCGGCGGCTGGAGACGCGGATCGTACCGCGGCTGCGATCATGCGCATGCTGTTCGGATAAGGCTTGGGCGGCGTTGACGATCAGGTTGAGGAAAACCTGATTGATGTCGGAGGCAAAGCATTCGACGGGCGGAAGATCCGGCGCCAGATCCATTTCGACCAGAGCGAATTGCTTCCATTCGTTTCGCGAAATTGTGACCGTGCTTTCCAGGGCGTGATTGATGTCCGTCACCGTTTTGGCCATGGTGCCGGGATGGGAAAACTCTTTCATCGAGCGCACGATGCCGGCGACATGCTCGGCACCCTCCAGAGATTGGGAGGTGGCGACCGGCAGCTCTCCCAGCAGATATTCCAGATCATAGCGGGCAAACATTTCCCGGAAGCCGCGCTCGTCCTCGGGGGAAAGACGATTGCTGGCGACCAGTTCATGGACATGTTCGAAAATGGCCGAAACCTGCCCGAGAGACTTCAGGATAAAACGCAGATTATCCCCGACATACTGGATCGGCGTGTTGATCTCATGGGCAATGCCGGCGGCAAGTTGACCGACGCTGGCGAGACGGGAAGCCTGTTCGGCTTCTCGCTGAGCAATCTTGAGAGCCTCAATGCTGCGGAAGGAAATGACGACGCCGCCAAACTCCTGTTCCTCGCGAATCGGGGCGACGGCATAGCTGACTGGGACATCCCGCTGACCGGAGAGACGGAATAGGGCGTCATGATCTGAAAACGCCTGTCGTAAAGTGATGGCGCGCTTGACGATAGAGGCTTCGAACGACACCTCCCGTCCTGCGACGATCAAGCGTATCAACTCATCCAGACGATAGGTCTCGGGGGTATCCATGCCGAGGAACTGCCGGGCTGCAGGGTTGCTGAACATCACCTGGCCCTCGCCATTGATCAGCAAAACGCTGTCGAACAGACTGGACGTGATGGTCTCCAGGCGCCGCTGGCTGGTCCGCAGAGCTTTTTCCATACGGGCCTGGATCACCAGCGAATCGATCTCCTCGGAGCTGTTGTCCATTTCGGCGAATTGATCGATCAGACTCTGATCGGTTTTTGCGCGCAGCCGGTTCAGCAACTCGACCCGGTTGAGCCGGCATGAGGTGAAATAATTGGCAAAACGGCCGTACTGGACCGGAAAGCTATCCATGAAGGGGTCGGAAAAAACGCTCCCTTCAGGCACATCGAAGAAAAACAAACCCGACAGGGTTTGGTTAATGTTGATGCCGAACAACTCGCCAAAAGTGGAAAAACCGGCGACCGGGCATCCCCATAACCCATTGATCTTGTCCAATTGATCGGCGTTGTTCAGACGGCGCAAGATGCAGTCATTCAGGATACCTGCCACCGGATGCGGCTTGCCTTTTAGAAAAGCCTGATAGTCGTGACGGGTTTGCTCTGCGAAATCCAGTTTTTCTAAGAGATAGAGGCGGTCTCCGGCATTGACGTCGCAATAAAAGGAGACGGTCCCTTTATCGCGGTCGATGCCGGCGACCGAGCGGATATAGATTTCACCATCCAGATCAATCCCAAAGGTGTAATTCTCTAGCCGCTGGTCAAGCTCTGCCGGCGCGCAGCCGAGAACCTGAGCCATGCCGGAAATCACAGGCTGCACCGCCAGCGTCTCGGGATCGACGATAGTGGAAATGAAACGGTGATCGGGATCCGCTTTTAGTACCACGAAGGATTTCTCAGTGCGGTGGAAATTCTGGCTTTTCAGCACGGAAAAGCGTTTGCCTGGGGCCAGTTTGAGGAATGCGACGACGGCATGGTTTTCCAGCACGCGCTGTCCGTCATAGACATAGGTCGCCTTGAAATCGAACTTCCCGCCAGCAGAGCCGCCGATGAACAAACAGGGGAAGCGTCCCGACTGGTAAACGGCCTCCATAAAATAGCTTTCGCAGGCCGACACGCCGTCGATAAAGGTCAGGGCGATGGTATCGGAGCTGTCGATGGGGAAGTGAGGCGTCACCGCACTCAAAGACGCTTTGATCCGAGCCAATCGTTCGGCACGACTGATGGGCGAGGCCTTGCCTCGAATATCTTCGTTATGCAGCGGGATGGCGTAAATACCGACGTCGGAAATCAAGTCCCGGTGGAGACTTTGAATGACCGCGGTCTGTCGGTTATCGCCGGCATTTTTGTAAAGCCGTTCCGCTACCTCGTTCATTTCGCAAAGCTCACCCGCCGTGGTCACTGCGACCATGGGGCGATTGCCGAGGCTGTCGCGGATGATGCCAACAGCCGATTCGAAATCGGTATATGGAGAGATATAGGCGATCGAAAACAGCGCGTCCTGATCCGGAAAGGCGCTTTCCTTGCTTTGGAGAGGGTTTGTAAAATCGATATGGACGACGTTGGTCAAATTCATCGCCATTGCCTTTTCATCTCGCGGTCAAAAAGAACCGCGCGCATGGGCCAATGATGGCCCCTCCTTGTTTATTGACGCCATTTTTACAACCCCTCTGCGAACCGTCTACTTATCGAAGGGACAATGCGCTGATCAAAAAGGTCATGTCTGGACAAAGGGCCGTATGACGGTATGGAAAAGTGCTCCGTGATTATTTCTGCCTGTGGAAAATAGTTTTTTCTGCCAAATACTTAGGCAACAAATGACGGTAACAAAGAACTTGAACTGATGTTTGGCATCGCCGACGCCCCTGCCGGGACAGAGCTCAAGCCGCTGACTGGCACCTTTTGCCCAGAGGGATGGCCCAACTCAGAACGGCCGTACCACGTCAGTCAATGAACAGGCAGGAATTCCTTGGATATCTTATCCGAGATGATCTCTTTCTCTCCTGGCTTCGACAGATAGTATCCCTGAAAAAAATCGCAGCCGAGACTGAGCATGAAGTCGAACTGTTCTTTCTTTTCAACGCCTTCTGCCAGAACCGCCAAATTCAACCCCCGTGCCATGGCGACAATCGTCGCGGCGATTTCTTTTGCCGCTGTGTCATGGGGAATGTCGCGCACGAAGCTTTGGTCAACCTTCAGCGTATCGAGAGGAAAACGCCTGAGATTAGCCAGCGATGAATAGCCGGTTCCGAAATCGTCGATCGACAGACGCAAGCCCAGATCCTTGAGGGCGAAAAGCTGGCCCTCGGCATCGGCTCCTTGCGCCATCAACGCACTTTCGGTGATTTCCAATTCGACGTATTCGGCAGAAAGCTTGGTGTCGTCAAGGATACCGCGAATGCTCTTATGTAGCTTCGCCTCGCGGAATTGCCGAGGTGAGAGGTTGATCGCCATGGTCTGCAGTTGCAGCCCCGAATCCAGCCAGCGTCTCATTTGAGTGCAGGCTTCCTGCAGAACCCATTCCCCCAAGGGGACGATGAGCCCGGTTTCCTCGGCAATCGGGATGAAGCGGCCCGGCGCGATCAGACCTTCCTTGGGGCTGGCCCAGCGCACCAGGGCCTCGACCCCACGAATCCGGCCTTCGACATCGGTCACCGGCTGATAGTGCAAAAGAAACTCTTTGTTTTCCAAGGCACGCCGCAGGCCGGTCTCCAGCATCAGCCGCTCGCTGGCAATATGGGTCAGGGCCTTGGTGTAGAAGCGATAGGTGTTCCGACCGGCCTCCTTCGCCTGATAGAGAGCGCTGTCGGCATGCTGGATCAGCAGGTCGCTGGTGTCGCCGTCGTCGGGATAAAGGCTGATGCCGATGCTGCCACCCAGGCGGACCTCATGTCCGTTGGAAAGACGGAAAGGCGTATTGAGGCGGCCAATCAAGTCCTGAGCGACACTGGCGGCATCCTCGACCCGGTTCACGTCATCCAGAACGACGATGAATTCATCGCCCCCCAGCCGTGCCAACGTGTCGATGTCGCGCAGACGTTCGCGGAGATGGCGGCTGGCCGTCTGCAGCAGTTCGTCCCCACTGCGATGCCCCAAGCTGTCGTTGACGACCTTGAAATGGTCGAGATCGATGAACAGCACCGCGCAGCGGCTTTGTTCCCGTTCCGCCCGTTCCAGCGCATGGTCTAGCCTGGACCTCAACAACAGCCGATTGGGCAGGCCGGTCAAAGGGTCGTGATGCGCCAGATGATGAAGCTCGGCCTCGGATTGCTTGATCCGGGATAAGTCGCTGAATACGCCGACATAATTGATGACATTTCCCGCCACGCCTTGCACGCTGCTGATACTGAGCCACTCGGGATAGATTTCGCCGCTTTTGCGCCGGTTCCAAATCTCGCCCTGCCAGCTTCCGGTCGTCAGCAGTTCCTGCCACATGGCCTGATAGAAGGCCCGGTCCTGTTTGCCCGATTGCAACAGCCGAACATTCCGGCCCAGAACCTCGGCTTCCTCATATTCCGTGATCGTCGTGAATGCGGGATTGACGGTCAGGAAATGCCCTTGAGGATCGGTGACGAAGACGCCTTCCAGAGTATTCAGGAAGACCTCTGTGGCCAGCCTCAGTTTCAGCTCCGCATTCTTTCGTTCGGTCACGTCGACATGGGTGCCGATCAGGCGCTTCGCCTTTCCATCCGCATCCCGCATCAGAAAGGATTTGGCGGTAATCTCGCGATAGCTGCCATCCTTGTGGCGGAGACGGAATTCCAGCTCGATATGATCGCCGTTGGAAATCAGGAAACGCGATATCCGGTTCTGAACGACGGCGCTGTCGTCTGGATGCAACAGATTGATCCAGGTCAGCGGCGAGGCTTCCAACTCGGTTTCAGCATAGCCCAGAATGGCCTTCCAGCGGGGCGAATAGAAAACCGAATTCGTCTCCAGGTTCCAATCCCAGAGCCCGTCATTGGCCCCTTGAAGCGCCAGTTGGAAGCGCTCCTGACTGAACTGCAGAGCCAGTTCCGCACCATGACGGGCGGCATGCTCTTTGACGTCCGTCAAGGCCCGGTGAATCGCAGACCCCAGCCGCCCCAACCTGTCCTTAAGGATGAAATCCCACGCCCCCAGTTTTAACAGTTCAACGGCCTCTTCCTCGCCGATGCTGCCGGAAATCAGGATGACGGGAAGATGCGGCCAGAAGATACGCAGGAACCCCAGGCTCTCGCGGATATCCATACCAGGCACGTTATAGTCGGACAGAATGATGTCCCATCGTTCCGAACCCAGCGCTTCTTCAAATCTGGCCTGGGAATCGACCCGACGAAAATGCCCGGAGATTCCTTGCTTTTGCAGCTGCCGCTGAACCAGCAGAAAGTCGGCCTGAGCGTCTTCGATGACGAGAATGTTGATGTTGTCTGGCATCGCAATCATCCATGCGGCGGTTCGTTGGTGGCCAACCAATAGATGCCAAGCCGAGCCACTGTTTCCGCGAATTCGGCAAAGTTCAGAGGTTTGTGTACGAAGCTGTTGGCGCCCTCTTCGTAACCGGTCAGCCGATCCTTTTCCTCGTCCGAGGAGGTCAGGATGACGATCGGGAGCAGCGCCGTCAGAGGATGCGCCCGGACCCGCTTTAAAACATCCAGGCCATTGATGCGGGGCAGGCTCAGGTCCAACAGAACCACGGCCGGCAAATCCTGACCGGGCCGGTCGGCGAAATCGCCCTCGCGGAACAAATAGTCGAGAGCCTGCTGGCCATCGCGGGCGACATCGACCTGATTGGCAAGATTGATTTTGCGCAATCCTCGCAGGATCAGCATCTCGTCCTGACGGTTGTCCTCCACCAGCAGAATTGTTTTCGCCTGCATCATGCCGTCTCCTCGGATTGTGGAGGCGTGACGGGGAGCGAGAAGCGGAAGGTCGCCCCCTGTCCCGGCTCGCCGAATGCTCGGATCTCGCCGCCATGCCGCTGTATGATGCGCCGCACCGTGGCCAAACCGACGCCGATGCCGGGAAACTCGTCCTGGCGATGCAGGCGAGAGAACGGCTTGAAGAGTTTGTCTGCGAATTTCACATCGAAACCGGCGCCGTTGTCGGCGATGCAAAAGAAAATCTGGCCGCCATCGTTCTCGCCATAAACGCGAATGGCGGGATTTTCGGTCTTGCCGGTGTATTTCCAGGCATTGCCGAGCAGATTGCGGAAAACCGATTCGATCATACGCCGGTCTCCCCAGGCAAAAAGTCCCGGAGTAATCTGGGTTTCCACATGCCTGCCGGGTTCGGTCTTCGACAATTCGTCGATGATCTCTGCCGCCAGAATGGTCAGATCGACCAGATCATGCCGCAACTCGCTGCGGGTACAGCGCGACAGGGTGAGCAGGCCGTTGATCAGCTCTCCCATCTGGGTGCTGGCCTTGAGGATTTCGTCCAGATAGGCTCGCCCCTCCGGGCGGAGATCGCCTCCGCAGTCTTCCAAGATCGCCTGACCGAAGCCCAGCATCGCCCGTAATGGCGCCCGCAGATCGTGCGACACTGCATAGGCGAAACTCTCCAGTTCCTGATTGGCGATCTGAAGAGCCTGGGTGCGGGCGGCAACCTTCCGTTCCAGGTCGGCGTTCAAGGCGCGTACCTCGGCCTCGGCATCCTTGCGGCGCTGGATATCCTCCAGCACCACGATGAAATAAGCTGGACTGCCGTCATCATTGCGCACCAGAGACACGGTCTGGGCGATCCACACCATGCCTCCGCCTTTGCGCAGATAGCGCTTATCAAGCGTGAAGGTGCTGATCTCGTTCGCCAGCAGGCTCTCAAAAGGCGCATGGTCCAGATCGACATCGTCGGGATGGGCGACATCGCGGAAGCCGTGTTGCTGCAACTCCTTGGCGCTATAGCCCAGAATGGCGCAAAGCCGGTGATTGATCTGTTGCCATCGTCCGTCCAGCGCCAGATGAGCGATGCCGACAGCCGCCTGTTCGAAGGTCGCCTGGAAGCGCTTTTCACTTTCGAGCAAAGCCTTCGCCTTGCGTTGCCAGTCTGCCGTCAGGCCGATGGCCCGCGCCAGCAGCACATCGGCGGAAAACGGCTTCGGCAGATAATCCTGCACCTTCTGGCTCAGCAGCCTGACCCGCAAGGCTTCATCGCTTTTGGCCGTCAGCACGATGATCGGGATTTCCGTCATATCTTTTCTGGTGCGGATTTCTTGCACCATCTGATCGCCGCTCATACCCGGCATCATCACGTCGGTGACGATCAGATCGGGACGGTACAGAACGGCTTTTTCCAGCCCCTCTTTCCCGTCGAAAGCGTACACAAGGCGAAAATGCGTCCCCAGCACCTCGCGGATGAAGCTGCTCATATCCGCGTTGTCCTCAACCACCAAGGCCAGAGGGCGATCACCAGGAACAGGTCTGTCGTTTTGAATAAGGGGCTGCCCAACTTTCAGACTGGCGAGTTGCCGGTCCGCCACGTCGCTCAACAAGGGCGGCAAAGGATAAAGCTGGCTGTCCGGCGGAGCCCTGCGAGGAAGAACGACGGTGAACAACGCGCCGCCGCCATCGGCTTTCTCTACGCTCACCGAGCCGCCCTGCAGCTGTACGAACTCCCAAACAATGGCCAGTCCCAGGCCGGTGCCGCCATGACGCCGCTGCAAACCGCCATCCACTTGCCGAAAACGCTCGAAGATGCTGGAGCGCATATGTTCGGGAACGCCGGGACCGTTGTCTCTGACCTCCAGCACCACCAGATCGCCTTGCTCCGCCAGCGAGATGGAGATGCATCCGCCCTCGGGGGTGAACTTGAACGCATTGGAGAGCAGATTCAGAAAAATGCGCTGGTACTTCTCGGGATCGACCTGAGCCGTCAGGGTTTCGGGCAGATGCTGCTGATAGGTGATCCCTCGTTCCTCGGCCAGCGACTCGAAATGCGCCGCCAGAAAACGGACCAGGCGGACGAGATCCAGTTCGGAATATTCGACCTTCATCCGCCCGGCTTCGAGCTTGGCGATATCAAGCAGATCGTCAACATGATGCTGGAGCAGACGGATGTTCCGCCGGGCGATGTCTAGATCGTGGCGCATGTCGTCGGGCAGATCGGTCCGCTTCAGGCATTTGGCGACAGGACCGTCGGCCAGGGTCAGGGGAGTGCGCAGTTCGTGACTAACATTGGCGAAGAACTGGGTCTTCAATTCGTCGAGTTCCCGTGTCTTCTGGTACAGTTGCTCCAGGTCGTCGTTGGCCTGCTTCAGCTTGATATTGGCCTCTGCAACCTCGCGCCCACGGGCATAGATCTCGGCCTCCATCTGCGAAGCCCGTTCGCGCAAGGCGTCGTGCTCGCCCTCCTGCTGTTTCAACTGGATGAATTCGGTGACGTCTTCGACCCGATGCACGATATAGGCGACGCCGCCATTCTCCCCCAGCACAGGCGAGTTGATCGGGCTCCAATAACGGGCCTCAAAGCCGCCGCCTTCAGCCTCGGGCTTGCGAACGTCATATTTCTGCACGGCCATGACGTCCGCCTTGCCGCTTTGCAAAACGCGTAGCAGCGACGCCTTCAGATAGCGGACGCCGTCGGCGGTGGGATCATCCGGATTGTCGGGGAAAATTTCAAAAATGCCGCGCCCGAGAACACCCTCTCTGGCTGTTTTCGTTGCCCGCAAATAGGCATCACTGGCGCCGACCACCCGGAAAGTTCGATCAAGAACAAGATACAACCCAGGAACAGATCTAAATATTGTCTCAAAATCAGGCTCAAGCGAATTCACCGGGGAGCGCCCACCTTGATCGTCTTTTTTGTTTCTTATGCCCATATTTTATTCCCAGGTTGCCATCACAGAAATCAGGGAACTCAAACTTTCTTACCAAAAATGCCACCCATAGAGAGAGGCTGGCATTGTTCTCATCTACTGTAAATGGAATTTAAGCATGGCAACGGGGCAAGCGACAAGGTCGAAGGCGGGTGGTATGGCTAATGATGGATGCCACAGATCGTAGGTATCAGACAAAAAATCCATTTGTCGCAAATGGAAATATGAGAATGGTTGCCGAATACTTTGCCACTTAGCCATGTGACAATTTGTCGATTCTTGCTCATTGTGGCCAATAAGTCTGTTATCAGATGATATGATAACAAATGCATAGATCACGAAAGAGCATTAAGAAATCGAAGCGAAAGACAAAACAATCACTCATCCCGCCGAGCTGCCGCACGATATTGGTGGTTTTGCATGACGGCTTCGGGCGGAGAGAGCTCAATTGTTAGCCTCAAATCGTAAGCGCCTCTGCGGTCCCATATGCGTCGGCGTTAAGAGCTAGAAATCACCCGCCCCAATTTTTGGAAAGCGGCATGGCGCAATTGATCAGACCGACCATGGAATAGGTCTGAGGGAAACTCCCCCAAAGTTCGCCGGAATGCGGATCGATATCCTCGGGCAACAGGCCAAGGGCATTGCGCTTTTCGAACAGCTTGCGGGCCTCATAAAACCACCCCAGCGTTGCCAAGGCATCGATGTACCTGAAGACGCAGATGATGCAGTCAGCGGGCGAAGCAGCTCAACTCGCTGCGCAAGTGAACTAGGTCCTGTTGACAAAGGAGATTCCCAAACTGGTGCGGACGTGATTCAACATTGGTCTTTGCGGAGACCAGTGGCGATCTGACGGATGAGGAATGGGGGGGGGGTGACTGAGGTTTCCCGCCTGCTGAGCGGCGTCTAAACGCGTGCCTTAAAACACTGAACCCGCCGCTCCCGATTGGGGTGCGGCGGGTTTTCGTGTCGTTTGGGCCAAACTATGCGTCGCTTTGGCCAAACTATGCTGCGCTACTCATCAAATATGAAGCGTCCCAATGCTCGGCTCAGTCTCCGAAACGAGATTTGCAATACATTGATATCGCTAGAGAAAAATTTAGCAGATCGACGGTGCGCACGAAAGAGTGAATCAAACGACCCAATTAAACGGCTCAGTTCCGGCCACCGAAGCGCCGCCGATCCATGCACGACGCCGCTCCGGGCACAAAAAAACCCGGGCCTGAGCCCGGGCTTTGGGATAGCAATGAAAGCGTAGATAGGGATTACAGCGGAGGCAGATCACTCCGCCGGTAGAATGTGGTTTTCGCCTTCACCGGATCGAAGGCCGGATGGATTCCTGCTGCATCGATCTCGGCCTTCAGGACCGTGACGCTCCGATTGAGTTCTCCTGCCAATACGTACAGCGACACATAGTCAGAGGTGAAGCGCTCCAGGTCTTCCTGGAACACGATGGACTGGAAGAAATGGGTGACCGGATTTCGCACCCGGCGCGACGGCAGCCATCCGTTCTTGACCAGGGCGCTGACGACGGAATATCCGCATTTCAGGGCGACCTTAGCCTCCTTCAAGGTCAAGCCTTCTTGCGAGGGCCGGTCCAGCAGGCGGCGGACCTCAGTCACGTCGAGCAAGACAGACATGTAGCCGTCGATGCCGGGGGCCCGGCGCACGCGGGTCAGCCTCCGGTCGAGCACCATGGAGACGATGTCGACAGCCGAGCAGCGCGCCGCTTTCGGCGCGGTCGGGATGTCCATCAGCCCGGTGTCCGCTTCGGTCAGTTCCGTCGCGTCCGTGGTCAGGCGCGACAGAAACTCATCCAGGTCGCGTCTGGCAAAACCGTAGGTGCCGATGTCCTCTCCGCCACCACGGACGAAGGGCTTGATAATGCCGTGGTCGTTCAGCAGGCCGATCTGTACGCGGGGCGCGTTGACGTAAACGCCAGCCTTCGTGAGCGACATGGCTCCCTCGACGCGCCCGAGGAAGTTGGACACCTCCGGAGTGGCCGGGAACACAATCCGGTCGGAAGACAGGTTGGCGGTGCTACCGTCGTCGATGAAACCACCCGCGGCCAGGAGCTTGCGCAGGCGCTTCGGATGCGCGCCGGTCTGCCGCGAGGCCGTATGCACGGACCACAGCCGCCGTTCCGTGATCGGCTTGCCGAAGATTTCGTTGCCCGGGCCGACCGGCATGGTGTCCATCACATGGTTGGCGATGACCTCCCGCACCGGCTCATAATCCGGCTCGTCGTCCTCATGGGCCAGCCACTCGTACAGCCGCCCGAACAGGGCCTTGGGGCCGGTGTCGCCCTTGCGGGACCAGTAGGCCGTGGCCAGCCGGTCGAGGATGCCGCGGAGACCGTCCGGCCCGTCAGCGAGGGCGTCGTAGCCGATGTCGCCGACCTCCCACCAGTCGTCGTCGGTCATGGCGTTGAGCTTGACCTGGGGGCCATGCAGGGCGACGGCGCCGAGGACTTCGCACAGACGGGCGACCGCATGGAACGGCAGGCTGTCCAGCCAGTCGGTGGTGCGCCGGGCGAGACCGTGGAGGCGATTCCGCAGATAGGTTTCCAGACCGGATGGCTTGCGCACCACGGCACCCGA